>Ga0209713_10000058_pt1 | contig 67887 bp, 66 predicted proteins | sample ArcOceMetagenome_3_FD_187444 | JGI IMG/M metagenome (GOLD analysis project Ga0209713, IMG submission 187444) | Marine eukaryotic phytoplankton communities from Arctic Ocean - Arctic Ocean- Svalbard ARC20M Metagenome (SPAdes) (version 2) | ecosystem: Environmental > Aquatic > Marine > Oceanic...
CATATCTTCAACGCTGTCAATCGCAACACCGGCTTTGCCGACGTCGCCCACCACACGTTCATGATCACTGTCGTACCCACGGTGAGTGGCCAGATCAAAGGCAACTGAAACACCCTGCTGACCAGCACCCAAAGCACGGCGATAAAAGGCGTTGGATTCCTCTGCTGTTGAGAAACCCGCATATTGGCGGATGGTCCACGGACGCCCCGCATACATCGTTGCCTTTACGCCACGCGTAAATGGTGCAGCCCCTGGAATTGTACCCAGATGATCAACGCCTTTAAGATCTTCTTCGGTATAGATCGGCTGTACATCGATCCCCTCAAGGGTTTTCCATGTCAGGTCGTCTACTGGGCGGCCACGAAGTTCGCCTTCAGCGATGCCCCGCCACGTGTCTTTCTTGCTTGTCATGTCGTTGTCCTCTTTCAAATGGACCAAACTGCGGGATATTTCCCATTCTGGGTTGGTCCGTGTCCTTTTTCAGTGTCGCCAACTCGTCTGCACCTGAGTATGGCCAGTGCATGTCGTCGGCATATGCTTCGCGCAATTGTGCGCTTTGTTTTTGATCGAATGGCATCCAACGCCGTGTGCTCTTCTGAGAACCAAGTGCACACAAATCCGCTATATCGCCACGTTCTGATAATATTGCCTGCAGCGCGGTTAGGGTTGGCGCGCGATTTAGCCACTCTTCGCCTGTGTTGCTTGGCCCAACTTCATCGATGCATCCCTTCAGCATCTGATCAGGACGTCCCTGATAGCGTTCGAAAGGAACCACGCGAATTTCGGTGTCAGGCAATGCACAGGCCAGATCAGTAATAACATCACGCCATGTATGACTTGCACATGCGACTTCGTCCAAGGCCTTTGCCGGCAAAACGCAATGCCCACGCCAGATACCGTAAGTAATCGACGACGCCCAATACAAATCAAGTGCCCGAATATTCAGCACAACCCGCTTCAAATGACCTTCAAAAGCCTGCGCATATTGGGTCATTTGTTGGCCAATCGCAGGATAAAGTGCACGCTTGCGTAGCTTATGACACACCGACCCAATCATGTTCTCTTCGCTGACCAAAAATTTGCGTACACCAGATTGCGCCGCAGATCCCATTTGCATTTGAACAGGCCCAACAGCGCGTGCCTGCATATTTAGCACGTGCTGCATCGAAGACGAAGGTACGATGCCTGCAAACAACCCCTGTCGCGTGCGTTGTGGCCCCCAATAGCCGATCTGGCGGTTGGAAAATTCTGAATGGGAACGCCGCATATAGCTTTGGAATGTCGTACTGCCGGTTCTGTTTGACCCGCGATGTAGAATAACGTCCATGAAACGGCCTGCTCTATTCCAAAAGGTCGCCCCGTTCGACCGTGATGCGAGGATCACAGCAGTCATGGCATTACACTCGTTTCAAACGCTTTAACGCAACATTCGCGTCTTTGGCGGGTCGCAATCGCCGATAAAGGTACTATGTTGAGTGCAACAGGAGTGCTCATGAAACACATATTACCCGTTGTTATAGCAGCTTTATTTGCCAGCCACGCAATGGCCGAAGACGCCATCGAAGTGACAGAGAGTATCGTATTTTCGCAGACTGCAGAAACAGATTTGAACCAATTTGTATGGAAAAAGCGGCCCATCGTCGTCTTTGCCGACAGCGATGCAGATCCGCGGTACACCGAACAGATCGAATTGCTGATGGCAAAACTGCATGATTTAGAAGAACGTGATGTGGTCGTGTTGACCGATACAGACCCCAACTCAAAATCAGAACTACGCCTAAAGCTACGCCCGCGTGGTTTCATGTTGGCCATCATCGGTAAAGATGGTGGTGTAAAATTACGCAAACCGTTCCCATGGGACGTACGTGAGATTACCCGAAGCATCGACAAAATGCCGATGCGCAAACGCGAATTGCGCGAGAAAAATCGTGAGGCCAGAGAAGACTGACCCCACCTTTTCAATTCTCGCGAAATAGCGTTTGCAAGGTCCATCGCTTATTCGAATTCCATGATGATTTCGTCCACTGCAAGGCTGTCACCTGCGCTGGCGTTAATCTTGGACACAGTGCCCTTTTTCTCAGCCTTTAGGATGTTTTCCATCTTCATTGCCTCGATGGTGCACAGCGCTTGGCCCTCTTCGACAACTTCGCCTTCTTCTACGTTCAATTTAACAACCAGACCCGGCATCGGGCACAAAAGCAGCTTTGACGTATCAGGTGCAACTTTTTCTGGCATCAAGCGCGCAAGCTCGGCCTGACGCTCTGTGCGCACGTGAACCTTCATATCCGCACCACGTGTACGAATGCGGAAGCCACCGCTTATCTTACCCACTTTGAGAATAAGCGGTGTACCATCTACCGTCATCTTGGCCAGTTGATCGCCCGGCGTCCAATCCCCAGAAACGCGCAATGTAGTGCCATCCGCAAAGGTGACATTAGATCCGTCGTGATCTGCGTCGATCACCACATCCATAGATTCACCCTGCAAAGCCACGTTCCAATCGGTACCCACCTTGCGTTCGTGATTATCCATACGACCCGAGACGCGAGTGCGACGAATTTCGGCTACACGGTGCATTGCTGCACATGCTGCAGCGATGCGCCTCAGATCTGTCTCTGGCAGCTCAACACCTTGAAAACCTTCAGGATATTGTTCCTCGATAAAGGCAGTTGTCATCTCGCCTGCCATAAAGATCGGGTGATCCATAACAGCAGATAGGAAAGGCAAGTTGTGGCCAATGCCCTCGACCTCAAAGCTATCCAATGCCACACGCATTGCCTCAACAGCTTCGTCACGGGTTGGGGCCCATGTGCACAGCTTGGCAATCATCGGATCATAATACATGCTGATCTCTCCGCCTTCATAGACGCCAGTGTCGTTGCGGATCGCGACAGGGCCAGAGGCTGCATCTCCTTGCCATTTATCGTTGTCCAGCAATGGACCCGCGGCTTGTTCCGCAGGTGGACGGTAACGCGTCAAGCGACCAATAGACGGGAGAAAGCCGCGATATGGATCTTCGGCATATAAACGGTTTTCAATCGCCCAACCGTTCAATTTTACATCATCTTGGGAAATGGTCAGTTTCTCACCATTGGCAACCCGGATCATCTGTTCAACCAGATCAACACCCGTGATCAGTTCGGTCACAGGGTGTTCCACCTGCAAACGTGTATTCATTTCGAGGAAGAAGAAATTCTTGTCGCCATCAACAATAAACTCAACCGTACCAGCAGATGCGTAATCAACGGCTTGGGCCAATGCCACAGCCTGTTCGCCCATCGCGCGGCGTGTTTCTTCGTCTAAGAACGGAGATGGTGCCTCTTCCACAACCTTTTGCTGACGGCGCTGAATAGAACACTCACGCTCAGCCAGATAGATGCCATTGCCATGGCTGTCGCAAAGAACCTGAATTTCGATATGGCGTGGCTGAGTTATGAATTTCTCAATAAAAATACGGTCATCGCCAAACGAGTTAGCTGCCTCGTTCTTGGACGATTGGAACCCCTCGCGGGCCTCCGCATCATTCCACGCAATGCGCATGCCCTTACCGCCACCACCGGCAGAGGCCTTGATCATCACAGGATAACCAACCTGATTGGAAATTTTGACCGCGTTATCCGCATCCTCGATCAAACCCATGTAACCGGGGACCGTAGAAACACCAGCGTTTTGGGCAATCTTCTTAGAGGTAATCTTGTCCCCCATCTTCTCAATCGCGCCAACTGGGGGGCCAACAAAGGCAACGCCCTGAGCGGCCAAGGCCTCTGCGAATTTTGCATTTTCGGACAAGAAACCATATCCGGGGTGAACAGCCTGAGCTCCAGAGGCTTTGACCGCCTCCATCACCTTATCGATAACGATATAAGACTGGTTGGCTGGGGGCGGGCCAATGTGGATTGCTTCATCCGCCATTTGCACATGCAAAGCCTGCTTATCGGCATCCGAATAGATGGCGACAGTGCCAATGCCCATTTTGCGGGCAGTTTTGATAACACGACAGGCGATCTCGCCACGGTTGGCGATCAGGATTTTGTTGAACATGTGATGTCCTTTTGAAGGTGGCGGGGCTGGAAGGGGATCGAAAAACGCAAAAACACGCCCCACAAAAGCGGGACGGTCAATGCATTCAAATTTTTAGAATATGCCCGAAGGCAATTTTGGGTTATTCCGCGGTCAGAGGACCCAACAGTTAAATCTCTCAGAGACTGGATGCTTCCTCGTGCTTTGTAAATGCACCGGCCAGCAAAGCTGCTGACACTGCAAAAATGCAGATCACTCGTTTCATAATAACTACCTCGCAACAGGGCTGTTCTCGCCCATTGAGTTATTGATAGCATAACTTGACGCGGATTAACATCACGTAAACTTAAGATTGAAAGTCGTTGCAGTGAAACATCACACGGATTAATTGCATTTTTCTGGATCGGTTTGGCAATAAAAGAAGTTTCCTGCCGCACCGATGACCAAACCTTTGATCGGATCAGCGTCCGCAACGATAGCCAAACTGGCACCTGCTGCCCCGCCATACAAGGCTTGGTTTTTTCCTGTATCTCCACAACCGGCAAAGGTTGCGCAGACACCCATTGCGACGATGTATGGCTTGGCTGACATTTCTGCTTTCCTGTTTTCACATTCGGAGAAACAGATGGCAGATTTAGCACCCCCTGGAACGCAGAAGAGAACCACAAGTCAATTTCGGCAAAATTACGCGATATCAATGTGTTGCGCGTAAAAAAACTGGGAAACTCAAGGTCAAAGCACTTGAGATGCCCATAAGGGTAAGGGGTACGCAGGCCAGTGCATTCACGTAAGTGGCTTAAGGGCACGGGCTGTGTGCGCTTAGGTTTGCACGCCAATGCCCATCCCACCAACCCAAACAAATTCAAAGCGCAAAAATTGGCTAAGCTTTGCTGGTTTATGGCAGGTTGCAGCAACATTGAGCCTATTCCCCAATCGCTTCTGGAAAACTGGCCCGTGCAATATTCACGTCGATCACCAACAATGCGTCATAGTCTTCAGGATCAAAGGTATCGTCAGCCTGAATGACTTCACGACCGAACAACCACGACAAGCGACCGGCATCTAGATTGCCACGCTCAAACGGATGTTCCCCGAACTGTTCCCACAACGCTTCCATGAAACCCGCATCCGCACGACGGTCAGCCGGTTTGCGATCATTCTTGCGTTCGCGTCGCGCCAATGGTGTCGCCCCTTTGGGGTTCGCACGACGTAGTGTGAATTGAAAATCTGTGCCCCGAAGACGGCCCGGGAAACCGCGATGTTTCAGCATGATGATGCCTCCCCTGCCATTTGGCCATCGGTTAGGGGTGTGGTCGAGGTGGGCGAAAACGCCCGCCCCGTAAGTGTATTACTTGTATTTGCCTGTTTGCACTGGCTCAACCGAAATTGAGGCTGGGTCAATGACGACAAATTCTTCGACCTGCTGCTCGCGCGCACAGGCAGCAACAACAGCGATAAAGCCGAATGTTGCCAATAGTTTGATGCTCTTTGACATCTAAGTCTCCTGTCACTTTTAAATTGGTGCTTTGACACAGAATGTGTCGGTGCACCTTTACTTGAGGTAAGGGGTTCTTGGAAAATCCCTGCAGGCAACATAGTGGTATCCTTGTTTGAAATATATCCGCTCAGTTCTAATCGGCGGAATTGTGACTCGAAAGCCTCATAACGGACTTTGGGCAATGCCTCTGTCACAACATATTGTGGTTGCATCAAAAAGCCTCCCAGATACAGATGTCATTTTGGACGCGAAATGCTTCGAAAAACTGTGTCGCGTCAGGATTCGTTTCGCCAAATTCAGTTTTTTGATCCGCCATTGAGACGACAACCAAATCACTTTTCAGATCATATTCAGCGATATAGGGCACGGCGACAGCAGCGCACAGATGTTCGATATCTTTGGCAGCGTCATCATGACTGACTTTACCCTTATCCGCTCCAATTGACGGAGCAACAAAACGAAAGCGCAGCCAGTTCTCACCGTTAACCATATCGACCAGCACTTCGTGCAGTGTGACTGACTGACCTGATGGCACCTCTTGCACAGTTGCATAGAGCGGAAGGCTGTAAACGAATGTAACCGCAATCGTACAGACGCAATACCGACATAATACCAACATTATACATCGTCCTTAAATCGTTGATATCCAGCGCATTTCAACCAACGCACACGGTTTTTAGGATTTTCCAAAACCAACTGAATATCAGCTTCAAGCGTTGAAGCTACATTTCCCATCACACGACCACCCGCCTCAATGTTCAATGCACCATTAACGGGCGTTACCTGAACAACAGGCGAAAAGCCCCGCAACCCTTGTAGCGCACGCCACATATCTTGGCGCACTTGCATCGCTATACGCAAAGCATTGCCACCCGCCAACTGAGTATTTGCAGAGACATCAAAACGAGCTGGAAGCTGACGTGATACCGTCACCTGCCCCTCATCCTTCATGATATGCCAGCCCTTTATCATCGGTCAGAGCGGGATATTATCGTGTTTTTTCCACGGGTTCTTCTGTGATTTACCGCGAAGGGATGCAAACGCACGACTTACGCGTTTACGCGTTGAGCGTGGCTGAATAACTTCGTCGATAAAGCCACGCTCAGCCGCCACAAATGGGTTGGCAAAACGCTCTTCATACTCGGCGGCATGCGCCGCGATTTTGTCTGGGTCACCCAGATCAGCACGGTGAATAATCTCAGTCGCGCCTTTGGCACCCATCACTGCAATTTCAGCCGTCGGCCATGCATAGTTAAAGTCACCGCGCAGGTGTTTGGATGACATTACGTCATAGGCACCGCCGTAAGCTTTACGTGTAATAACAGTGACTTTAGGCACTGTTGCTTCACCGTAAGCGAACAACAATTTTGCGCCGTGCTTAATCACACCACCGTATTCTTGACTGGTGCCAGGCAAGAAACCAGGGACGTCTACTAGTGTAAGGATTGGGATCTCAAAAGCATCGCAGAAACGAACAAAACGCGCCGCTTTGCGCGAGCTGTCGATATCCAAGCAGCCGGCCAAAATCATCGGTTGGTTGGCGACAACGCCAACTGTACTGCCTTCTAGACGAATGAAACCTGTCAGGATATTTTTAGCAAAATCTTCCTGGATTTCGTAAAAATCCCCTTCGTCAGCAAGCTTATGAATAAGCTCTTTCATGTCGTAAGGCGTATTCGCATTCTCAGGGATCAACGTATCAAGGGATAACTCAACACGACCCGGCTCATCAAAAAACGGGCGAACCGGTGGTTTTTCACGGTTCGACAACGGCAAGAAATCTACAAGGCGGCGCACTTCGGCCAATGCTTCGACATCATTCTCAAACGCACCGTCTGCCACGGATGACTTTTTGGTATGGGTTGATGCCCCGCCCAATTCCTCAGCCGTTACAACTTCGTTAGTGACTGTTTTAACAACGTCCGGTCCAGTTACGAACATATAAGACGTGTCTTTTACCATGAAGATAAAATCAGTCATCGCAGGAGAATAAACAGCGCCACCAGCACAAGGCCCCATGATCAAGCTGATCTGTGGAACGACACCTGAGGCCAAGACATTGCGTTGAAACACTTCGGCATAGCCCGCAAGCGACGCAACGCCTTCTTGGATTCGCGCACCACCGGAGTCGTTGATGCCAATGATGGGTGCACCATTCTGGATTGCCATATCTTGGATTTTGCAGATTTTCTGAGCGTGGGTTTCGGACAATGAACCGCCAAACACTGTGAAATCTTGGGAGAAGACATAGACCATGCGGCCATTGATTGTGCCCCACCCTGTAACAACACCATCACCCGCAGGCTTTTGATTTTCCATGCCAAAATCAGTGCAGCGATGGCTCACAAACATGTCGAACTCTTCGAAAGACCCCTCATCCAACAGCAAATCGATGCGCTCGCGCGCTGTCAGTTTGCCACGTCCATGCTGTGCATCAATACGTTTCTGACCGCCACCAAGGCGCGCAGCCTCGCGACGATCATTCAGCTCTGTAAGGATATCTTTCATCTTCAGCCCCGCTTGCGAATTTTCACTAGTGTATCAAGGCTTACACCCAGACCAAAGAGACATTCGGAATATTTGCAAATACTATTCAGATCAATTTTTGCAAACTGCAAAGTTGCAAAACGAACGCCGATTGTCACGCTCCTGCTGGACATCACTTAGCAAGCTACATACCTCTTTCACATGAAAAACAAACCCACGATCCGCTTTATGGATCGCAAAACTCCGCCGCATATATTCACTTTGATCGTTCTGGCAGGCATGTCAGCAATTGTCATGAACATGTTTTTGCCAAGCCTCCCACAAATGTCGCAATATTTTGGCGTTTCAAATGGGATTATGGCGCTGTCAGTGCCTTTGTTTCTGATTGTAAGTGCTGTTTTACAAATCTTTATCGGTCCGATTTCCGATCGTTTTGGTCGCCGCCCAGTCATACTAAGCGGAATCGCAGTTTTCCTTCTGGCCACTATTGGCTGCATATATTCGACCAGCATCAGCATGTTTCTATTCTTTCGCATGGTTCAGGCCGCCATTGCTGTTTGCATGGTTTTAAGCCGCGCAGTTATTCGCGATTCATTCGACCAAGAACAATCCGCCTCAATGCTTGCTTATGTCACAATGGGTATGGCCGTTGTTCCCATGATCAGTCCCGCAATCGGCGGCATCTTAGACGAATTCTTTGGCTGGCATGCAATCTTCTGGGCTTTCCTGTTAATCGGTGCAGCCCTATTTGCACTTGTTTGGCGCGACCTTGGCGAAACCGCAAAACCATCAGGATTGACCCTGTCAGAGCAATTCAGAGAATACCCGGAGCTACTCAAATCCAAACGCTTCTGGGGATACTGCCTTGCCTCTGCCTTCAGCTCAGGTGCTTTCTTCGCCTACCTAGGAGGGGGACCCTTTGTCGGTTCAGACGTATTCGGCATGTCACCCAAATGGGTTGGCATCTTCTTTGGTGCTCCTGCAGTCGGGTATTTCGTCGGCAACTGGTACACGGGCCGTAACGCCAAACGTTTGGGTGTAAACAAATTGATCCTGTGGGGTGCAATCGCAGTGACCGCTGGCACTGTCTTGATGCTGATATTGTTCCTGGTTGGCCTTGGCTCTGCGGTGACTTTCTTTGGCCTTATGACCTTCGTTGGTCTTGGCAACGGCATGGTGATCCCAAACGCCACCGCAGGAATGCTATCAGTGCGCCCACATCTCGCAGGTACAGCATCAGGTTTAGGCGGAGCGATCATGATTGGTGGCGGCGCAGGCCTTGCATCGCTGGCAGTGTTCTTGCTCAAACCCGAAACAGGTGCCTACCCACTGATCGTGATCATGATGTTTACGTCCATCTCTGCAGTTCTTGCGATCCTATCAGTATATCGTCGTGAAGCACGCCTCGCGAAGGACTAAACCTTAGGATATCTTGTGCTTCTTACTTTGCAAAGCTACGATTAGCTAAGTGCAAAGTTGCAAAGGTACTCGTATGGCGAACCAAAAAATCTACGCAGGCGCAAAACTACGCGAACTGCGCACGCGCATCGGCCTGACGCAAAAAGACTTTGCCGCCAAGTTGGGCGTATCCCTGCCCTACCTAAATCAAATGGAAAACAATAACCGCCCCGTCAGCACCTCTGTCGTGGTGGCACTCGCACGTGAGTTTGGCCTTGATGTCACAGAACTTAGCATCGGTGACAGCGAACGGCTGGTCAGCGACCTAAAGGAAGCACTATCAGATCCAGTTTTCACCGCAGATATGCCGCCAATCGCTGATCTACGCCTTGCGGCATCCAACGCTCCAACCTTTGCCCGCGCGTTTATTCAGCTCCACCAAAGCTATCGACAAACCCACGAACGGCTTGCCTCCCTTGATGAAGCATTGGGGCGCGAAGATGCACGCACCCGTCCCAGTCCTTGGGAAGAGGTTCGCGATTTCTTTCATTATTGCGACAACTACATCGACTCAGTGGACCGTGTGGCAGAACATTTCTCTAGCTCACTTGAAGACGCAGTTGACGTGCGCGCAGCAGCGGTTGCGGCCCTGCAAAAGGTTGGCGTGAAGGTTGAATTCACCAATGATGACAGGGTTCGCAGCTACGACCCCAGCACCAAGGTTTTGCGCATTTCCAACCGCAGCGTCACAGAAACACAGACCTTCCAAATCTTGCTACAGGTAGCGTTGATCCGCCAGAATGCGCTGCTAGAGGCCACCCTTGATCTAGCCCGCTTCCAAACGTCAGAGGCCCGTGGCATCGCCAAGATCGGTCTTGCCAACTACTTTGCCGGCGCAGCCCTTATGCCCTACACACAATTTCTAACTGCGGCGAATGAATGCAGGCATGACGTTGAGCTTTTAGCGGGCCAATTCGGGGCCTCCATCGAACAGGTTGCACACCGCCTTTCAACCCTGCAACGCCCGGGCTCGAAAGGCATTCCATTCTTCTTTGTACGCGTTGATCAGGCTGGAACGATCACAAAACGCCACTCTGCAACACGCCTACAATTTGCACGCTTCGGCGGCGCATGCCCATTGTGGAACGTTCACCGCGCGTTCGAATTGCCCGCACAATTCTTGCGCCAACTGGCTGAAACCCCAGACGGCGCACGCTATATCAGTTTGGCACGCGACGTTTCAAAGCCCGCTGGACGATACGGCGCACCTGTTCGCCGCTTTGCGATCGCTTTGGGATGTGAGGTCGAGCACGCGGGCTCACTTGTCTATGCAGATGGCATGGACCTTAGCCGCGCTGACGCATTTGAACCAATCGGAATTTCATGCAGAATATGCGAACGCAAAACGTGCCATCAACGCTCTGTGCCCCCGCTAGAGCGCAAGTTGCTCGTGGATACGGACACCCGCGATGTGCTGCCCTACGGCGTCGACTAACGACGTGCCTTTCGCCAGCCAGCCTTAACCGCCTCATCCGCGCTACAGAACCACCGCTCGCCTTTGTTGGTGCTAATACCTGTCTGTTCATAAAATCGTTGCCCAGCGACGTGATAAATCCGTTTGCCACTTGAGGAATTGTTGCCCTTGATCGCGCAATTGCGATCGATCGGGATGCGCCCCTTTGTACGGGTCTTGCGATATTGTGCAGGGTCTTGGACACGGCTGCTGTGTAACCCGCGATCATTCACTGCCACCACTTTTTCATCCAGATCATAAGCCATCGAATACTTACGATAGGCAAAGGCCAATCCGTCTGAGACTAGGGCACGCCCAATGTCTTCTCCGTTGACAAAACAGGTCGCGACAGCCCGCCCAAATTTGTCAGTATCAACACGTTTACAGATTGCCTTTTGTCCCTGAGGATGGACACGGACCTGTTGGTCAATCCATTCTCCACAAGCCCACTTTAAGTTCTGTTCAGATTGACATGTTTGCCCTTACTCTGGTGCGTCGATCCCGTGGATACGCACGTGGACATCGCCCACGTCGATGGCTTTGCCATCAATGACGTTCACACAGCCCGAAAAGTCAGCAAGTGAAAGAGAGGGAACAACGATGAAAACGAACAACGCGCAAAATCTAAACATTGGTTAAGAGATGCGGGTTGCCGTTCATCAATTCAAGCGGATTAGGTAATAAAGGTTACCAAAGTGTTGACCCAGTTACCGCTGTTCAGTTTCCCAATTCGGGTGCAGCCACGGCTCATCATTCGAACGCGCCAGCGGATCAAGGCCCAAAATATGATCCGACATCTTTTCGCCGACCATAATTGATGGGCCATTCAAATTACCGTTGGTAATGCGTGGGAAAATGCTGCTGTCCGCAACACGCAATCCCTCAACGCCAATGACTTGGCCTGTGGAATCAACAACTGCATTTGGATCATCCCGCCGCCCCATGCGACAAGTACCACAAGGATGGTACGCACTTTCCACATGTTCTGAAATGAACGCGTTCAGCTCTTCATCAGTTTGCACATCCGCACCCGGTTGTATTTCACCCTTCACGAACGGCTTAAACGCGTCTTGGGCAAATATCTCGCGCGTGAGGCGGATGCACCTGCGAAAGTCTTCCCAATCAGACGGGTCAGACATATAGTTGAACAGGATCTTTGGATCATCTGCAGGATCGCTTGACCGCAACGTGACCGCACCACGTGATACCGAACGCATAGGGCCCGTATGAGCCTGAAACCCATGCCCTTCTGCTGCCGCTTGGCCATCATAGCGAACCGCAATGGGCAGGAAATGATACTGAATATCTGGATAGTTAACACCAGGTTTTGACCGAATAAACGCACAGCTTTCAAACTGATTTGAAGCGCCAAGGCCCGTCTTAAAGAACAGCCATTGTGCACCGATCCACGCCTTAGAAAATATGTTCCAGTGCCTATACAAAGTGATTGGTTTACTGGCCGACATCTGCATGTACAGCTCAAGGTGATCTTGCAGATTTTGTCCAACGCCTGGGCGATCAGCAACCACTTCGATACCGTTGTCCTTAAGGTGATCAGCAGGGCCAATACCAGACAACATCAGAATTTTGGGCGAGTTGATGGCAGAGGCCGCAATGATAACTTCGCGGTTTGCGGTGACCGTCTTTCCACCCAAAAGGGCAACGCCCATCGCGCGGCCATCCTCAATGATGACCTTTTCAACCAAACCATTCATGAGGTTGCAGTTGTCGTGCTCTAGCGCAGGGCGCAGGTATGCATTGGCAGTGGACCAACGACGCCCCTTATAAACAGTCTGCTCCATCGGGCCAAAGCCCTCTTGTTTCTCACCATTATAATCCGACGTCGCCTCATAGCCTGCTTGCTTTCCCGCATCGACAAAGGCCTCAAACAAGGGGTTCTTACGTGGCCCCCGGGTAACATGCATTGGCCCATTTTTACCGCGCCACTCTGGATCGCCGCCGTGGCCATTACCGTCCCACGTTTCCATGCGTTTGTAATAGGGTAGCACATCAGCATAAGACCAACCGTCAGCACCGCTTTCGGCCCAGTGATCAAAGTCCTTGGCGTGCCCACGCACGTAAACCATGCCGTTGATGGATGACGATCCACCAATGACTTTACCTCTTGGACAGGCCAAACGACGCCCATCCAAGTGAGGCTCTGGCTCAGACTCATACCCCCAATCATACATCTTCATGTTCATCGGGTATGACAGCGCAGCAGGCATCTGGATCAACGGCCCTATATCTGTGCCGCCATGTTCAATGACCAAGACGGATTCTCCCGCCTCCGCCAATCGATAGGCCATCGCGCAACCCGCACTGCCGGCCCCGACGATGACGTAATCAGCTTGCATTTCAGCCATCAGAACGGTGCCTCAACATCGCCCATGCGCACATAGACAGACTTTAGCTGTGAATAATAGTTGATCGCAGCCTTTGAATTTTCGCGCCCAACACCAGAGTTTTTCGAACCGCCAAACGGGGCTTCGACTGGTGCATCGTTGTAGGAATTGATGAAACAAGTACCTGCCTCAAAATTCGCCGCAACGCGGTGCGCACGGGATAGATCCTTGGTAAACACGCCCGCAGCCAAACCAAATTCGGTGTCATTGGCACGGGTCATCACATCATCTTCATCCTCGAAATCAAGGACTGCCATCACAGGGCCAAAGATTTCTTCACGTGCAATAATCATGTCATCTTTAACATCCGCAAAGACAGTCGGCTGCATATAGAACCCCTCACGGTCCAAACGGTTGCCGCCATAAACCAGACGCGCGCCTTCTGCTTTGCCTTTCTCGACATACCCTAATGCGATTTCAAGCTGGCGTTCACTGACCATCGGACCAAAATTGGTTTCCTCAATCTGGGGGTCACCGATAACAGCTGTATCAAGACGCTCAGAAAGACGTTTAAGAAATGCTTCTTTGACAGATCTATGAACGAATACACGGGTGCCGTTTGAACATACCTGACCAGAAGAATAGAAATTCCCCAAGATGGCACCACCCACTGCATTTTCGATGTCTGCATCTTCAAAGACAATCATCGGGGACTTGCCGCCCAATTCCATCGTCACATGTTTAATACCTGCAGCCGCTGCCGCATAAACCTTTTTGCCAGTCGGCACAGAGCCTGTCAGCGAAACCTTGTCGACACGATCATCGGTGACCAATGCAGCACCGACATCGCCCATACCTTGGATGACATTATAGATACCTGCAGGCAGACCTGCTTCGACCAAAATTTCTGCAACCTTCAGTGCACAAAGCGGTGTGGTTTCAGAAGGTTTGAACACCATAGAGTTGCCACAGGCCAATGCGGGCGCACCTTTCCAGCAGGCAATCTGTGTTGGATAATTCCAGGCACCGATACCCACACAAACACCCAAAGCTTCACGGCGCGTGTAAACCCAGTCTTCGCCCAACTGGATGTGCTCGCCGGTGAGTGTCGCTGCCATACCACCAAAGTATTCAAGCGCATCTGCGCCAGAAGTGGCATCAACCGCTATTGTTTCTTGATACGGCTTACCCGTGTCAAACGTCTCAAGAACGCTCAGGTCATGATTGCGTTCGCGCATGATGTCCGCTGCGCGACGCAGAATACGACCGCGTTCTGTTCCCGACATTTTAGCCCACGACGCTTGAGCCGCCTTTGCCGCATCCAACGCTTGCGCAATGATTGCAGGGGTCGCGGAATAAACGGTTGCGATCTTTTCACCCGTTGCAGGATAGATCACGTCGATTGGGGTACCAGCTGTATCCTCGACATATTGACCATTAATGAAGTGGCTGGCTGTTGGATGGGTTGGGTAGCTCATGGTATGGCTCGCCTCCGGCGCAAGAAAGTAGGGTAAGGGATGTAGGCTGCAGCGCTATTCCCCGCGTGGATATCGGGCGTCGTCTTCGACGTTGTTTAAGTCCATGTGGTTGCGCATGTAGCGCTCAGATGCTTTTTGAAGTGGCTGGTAATCCCAAGGATAATAGCCGCCTTCGCGCAGTGCTTCGTAAACAACCCAACGACGGGCTTGGCTTACGCGGACATCTGCATCGAACTTGTCCAAGTCCCAGCGGACTTTAGATTTTGCCCTAAGCTGCGTTAAGGTTCCTTGATGTTCTGCAACCTCTGCAAGGTTGGTCAATTCATGCGGGTCTCCATCCAGATCAAACAACTGATCAGCGTCTAACTTGCAGCGGTTGTACTTCCACTTTCCATACCGCAAAGAAACCATCGGTGAATACGACGCCTCCGCTGCATATTCGATCGCAACGGGTTCGGTGCGTTCGACGCCCTGCCCCAATGGCTTGACGCTTTGGCCTGTAGTCCAAGGTTCAACCTCTGACATATCAACGCCAGCAAGATCGCATAAGGTGGGGCAGACATCGATGTTGGACACTGGCGTGGTGATCAAACCTGGTTGCATATCTGGCGCACAAATCATCATCGGTACCCGCGCCGAACCCTCAAAGAAGGACATCTTAAACCACAGCCCACGTTCGCCAAGCATGTCGCCGTGATCAGAAACGAACATAATAATCGTCTCTTGGCGCGTTGCTTTGACCGCTTCCATCACCTCACCGATTTTATCATCAAGATAGCTGATGTTGGCAAAATAGGCGCGGCGAGACCGTTTGATATCGTCCTCTGAGATATCAAAACTACGCCAATCATTCGCATCAAAAATGCGTTTAGAATGGGTGTCGTGATCTTCATAATCCATCGCTGGAACGGTCGGCAGAAGATGTTCACAGTCCTCATACAAATCCCAATATTTTTTGCGGGCAACGTATGGATCATGGGGATGGGTAAAGCTGACAGTCATGCACCAAGGACGTTCATCGTTGCTGCGTGCATAGTCATAAACCTTGCGCGTCGCATGATAAGCGACTTCGTCATCGTATTCCATTTGGTTGGAAATTTCAGCAACACCAGAACCCGTGACCGAGCCCATGTTGTGGTACCACCAATCAATCCGCTCTCCCGGTTTGCGATAATCAGGGGTCCATCCAAAATCAGCAGGATAAATGTCTGTGGTCAATCGTTCCTCAAACCCATGCATCTGGTCAGGGCCAACAAAGTGCATCTTGCCAGACAGGCAGGTCTGATAGCCTGCACGGCGTAGGTGGTGTGCATAGGTAGGAATGGACGATATGAATTCAGCTGCATTATCATAAACGCCAGTGTCAGAGGGCAGTTGCCCAGACATGAACGCAGCACGTCCCGGAGCACACAAAGGTGACGCCGTGTATGCGTTTTTAAAACGGGTTGACCGCGCTGCCAGCTTTTTCAGATTTGGAGCATGTAACCATTCAGCCGGTCCATCGGGGAACAGCGTGCCGTTCAATTGATCGACCATAAAAATCAGTATATTCGGCTTGCTCATTGGTCACTCTCGATCAGAGTTTGAAGGGTTTGCAGCGCGGCATCACATGCATCTTTGGGGTCGCAGGCACTGGACAAAGCCGCCCGTAGATAGAGCCCATCAATTAATGCAGCCAAAGTATGCGCATCCCGTTCTGGATGTTTGGAAATGGGGCGCAAAGCATGGGTAAGATTCGAGTGCAGGCGGCGCTGGTACAGCTTTAACAACCGTTTGGTTTCTACGCTGCTTTGGGATTGGGCGTACAACGTCATCCACGCACTGATCGTTGCAGGCGCGAAACAAGACGGTGCGAAACTGGATTGGACAATCGCACATGCACGCGCGAAAGGCGTGGTTGCTTGACCTAAGGCTTGCAAAACCTCTGTTCCAAACTCGCGCAAGATGTGGCGCATCGCAGCTAAGAAAATCTGATCCTTGCCGCCAAAATAGTGGTGCGCAAGCGCGGTCGACATCCCTGCCCGTTTAGCAATTTGCTCAACGGTCACTCCCAAGTTCCCAGCAGCGCCGATTTCAGCGATCGTCGCCTGCACCAACGCAGAACGTCGGATCGGTTCCATTCCAACTTTTGGCATTCAAAATCCCTTAATATATTAGATGGGATCGTAATCAGCGTTTAATTGACTAGTCAATCAATAAAAAACTTACACCTTTGTCTCATGCACAACAGGGGTCACAGGACTGCGCTCCATCACTGCTTCGCGCCATGTGATGAAAGTGACAGATGCCAGAATTACAACGCCACCAAATACCACCCAAACATCCACAGGTTCGCCGAAAACGATTACCCCCAACAACACCGCCCAAACCAATTGCAAGAATGTAATGGGTTGCGTAGCGGTCACCGGCGCTGCGGCAAACGCCAAGGTCATCGTGTAATGGCCCGCTGTGGCAAAGCTAGCGACACAGAACAATAGCATCAGGTCGTTGAGGGAGGGTGTTACCCAAACAGTAATCGCAAATGGGGCCAGCCCGATAGGCACAAAAATGGACAACATTGCAACGACTACAGTCGGCTTGACCTCGCCTACCATTATCTTGGCCGTGAGATAAGACCCCGCAAATACAATCGCAGTTACCAGCATCGCCAAATGTCCTAAAGACACTTCCCGAAACCCTGGGCGCAAAATGATTGCAGCGCCAAACAATGCAATCAGGATCGCAACAATCCGACGCATAGCTAGTTTTTCCCCCAAAAAGATCGCGGCACCAATCGTCACATATACAGGAGAAAGGTAATTCATCGCGGTCACTTCAGCGATCGGAATGCGGGTCATGGCGTAAAACCATAAGATCACTGCGCCTGCGTGAAACATGCCGCGCATTCCAAACAACTTCCACTGGCGTGGGGTCAAATGGGCCTCGCGCAAGTCCTTCAACATTGGCAACAGGAACACCAAACCCAGGAAATACCGCAGAAACGCAGCCTCAGCTGGTGGCACGCGACTGCCCATATGTTTCACCAACGCCGTAACAGCTACAAAGCATAGGCCTGTCACAAACATCCAAAAGATGCCTGCGCGGTGGCGCGAGGGATTTGATTTCATCATGCCGCTATCAACACTCAAAGTGCCAACAACCACAAGGTATCAAAAGAAAACCAGTTTGATCGCAATGGTCCACATCGTCAGCGCGATCAGAGCATCCAAAATCTGCCATGCCCGCGGATTGGCAAAGATCGGACGTAACAATCGCGCCCCGTATCCAAGGGCAAAGAAGAACGTAATACTGGCGGTAACTGCACCAAAGCCAAAGCTGACACGATCCTCATACTGGGCTGAGATCGAGCCGATCAACACAACTGTATCCAAGTAAACATGCGGGTTCAGCAAAGACAGGGCAACCAATGTAGCCAGTGTGCTTTGCAGCGATTTTTCCTCCCCATCGGCTGCTTCAAGGGAGCTACCGCCTCTCCACGCAGAGACCGCATTCGTCCAACCATACCATAGTAAAAACGCAGCCCCGCCATAGCGCATCGCTGTTTCAAACCATGGCAAAGATTGTGCAAGCGCCCCGAAACCGGTGATCCCTGCCAAGATCAGCACCGCATCAATAACACCGCATACCAAACACACCCAAAAGATATGCGCCCCACGTAGCCCTTGGCACAAAACAAACGCATTTTGAGCACCAATCGCGAGGATCAATGTAATGCTAAGTGCAAAGCCTTGAAGAAAAGTGAGGTACATTTAGGAGTTCCAAGTATCTATTGCTGCATTGCTATCGTCCAAAGGCTCTAAGCACAATCGGCACAGACAAACGGAAAACGCCGCCCCTGAAAAGGAACGGCGTTGTATTAATTATTTACAGGACAAAGCGCTTAAAGCTGTTCCATAACCTCGTCGCTGGCTTCAAAGTTGGATGTAACGCGTTGAACATCATCATCATCTTCAAGCGCATCGATAAGACGCATCAGTTTCTCCATGCCCTCTAGGTCCATCTCTGTAGAGATGGTCGGCTTCCAAACCAATTTGGTTGAAGAAGACTCACCCAGTTCGGCCTCAAGCGCATTTGAGACTTCGTTCAAGTCTGTGTCGGCACACCAAACAGTGTGGCCATCTTCTGATGATTCAACATCCTCAGCGCCCGCTTCAATAGCGGCCATCATAACAGTGTCCGCATCGCCAACAGTCGCTGGATATTCAACTGCACCTTTGCGGTCGAACATGAAACCAACACTGCCCGTTTCACCCAAGTTGCCACCGCATTTCGAGAATGTAGAGCGTACTGTGGATGCCGTGCGGTTGCGGTTGTCTGTCATCGCTTCAACGATCACAGCAACGCCGTTCGGACCATAGCCTTCATAACGAATTTCTTCGTAATCTTCGCCCTCACCCACTTGGGATTTTTTGATGGCGCGATCAATCACATCTTTCGGCACAGAGCTGGATTTAGCTTCTTTAACAGCCATACGAAGACGTGGGTTTTTGTCTGGATCAGGGTCGCCCATTTTGGCAGCCACAGTGATTTCTTTTGCCATTTTCGAAAATAGCTTGGCGCGCAATTTATCCTGACGACCTTTGCGGTGTTGAATATTTGCCCATTTTGAGTGGCCTGCCATAGGAGCCTCCAGCGTTGATTAGGTAATTATGTTTGGATAATTCTATAGGGCACGTCACGACCCAAGAGCAAGCCCACAGCGCAGATCAAGTGAAACCAGCTACACTAGAGAGGCGAACCCCCCGTCAATGGCACTGGCTCCTGACAGATACAGCCCATAGAGTCAGAGCATGAGCACAGATCAAATCATATTATTCTCTCTCTTTGGCGCGGTCTTTGGCCTGCTGTTGTGGGGTCGTTTTCGTTATGACATCGTTGCCTTTTCGGCTCTGATGGTCGGGGTTGTCCTTGGGGTCGTACCCCAAAAAGACGCCTTTGCAGGCTTTGGGCATCCAGCAACCTTAGTGGTCGCACTTGTCCTTGTTGTTTCCGCAGGACTGGTTCGTTCTGGCGCTGTGTTCTTGATCACGCGCACTCTTGTCGATGCCAGCCGATCGCTTGGGGCTCACATCACCTTGATGGGCGCAATTGGTGGCATCCTTTCCGCCTTTATGAACAACGTTGCCGCATTGGCCCTTTTGATGCCCGTTGATGTTCAAACTGCACGCAAGGCTGGTCGCAGTCCGGGCCTGTCTCTAATGCCTCTGAGCTTTGCCACGATCCTTGGTGGCATGGTGACATTGATCGGTACCCCACCCAATATCATCATCGCTGCCATCCGCGAAGAAAGCCTTGGTGCGCCGTTCAAGATGTTTGACTTTGCCCCGGTTGGCGGCATCGCAGCGATTGCGGGCATGACATTCGTCGCTTTGGTCGGTTGGCGTTTAATCCCGCCGCGTGATGATAGTTCGTCCACATCAGACGATCTAGCTGAGTATATTGCCGAATTGACTGTTCCAGAGGACAGTAAGCATATTGGCAACCGTCTCTCAGAACTTGAGGCCGAAGCTGAAAAAACTGACGTTGCCATCCTTGGCCTTATCCGTGATGGGAAGCGTCACTATGGCCAAGCACGCAACACCACGCTGAAAGCAGGCGATGCGCTTGTACTTGAGGCAACGCCTGATGCGTTGGATGAATTTCGAACAACACTCAATTTGGCACTTTCAGACATTGAACGCACAGAACGCCTTAACGCCGCCGGTGAAGGCGTCGAGATCCTCGAAGTCGTGGTCAAAGATACCAGCCGTTTGGTGGACCGTACAGCAGAAGCCGTCGGTCTAGCCTGGCGCCAAAGTGCTGTGTTGATGGGCATTTCACGTGGTGATACCCGAATTAAAAATCAGGTCCGCAAAACACCGATTCAACCGGGCGACATTTTGTTGCTGTTAGTCCCTCGTAATCGTGGGCATGATGTGACGGATTGGTTGGGATGTTTACCACTTGCTGACCGCGGTCTGGCAGTAACAGAAAATAACAAAGTTTGGCTGGCAATTGGTATATTTGCAGGGGCAGTTATTGCCGCAAGCCTTGGCCTTATCTACCTACCTGTCGCTTTGGGCCTTGTCGTGATTGCCTACGTTTTAACACGCATCGTGCCGTTGTCTGAACTATACACACACATCGAATGGCCCGTTGTCGTTTTGTTAGGCTCGATGATCCCGTTGGGCGCTGCGCTTAAAACATCTGGTGGGACTGAGCTGATCTCTGGTGCATTGTTGGGATGGACAGCTGGTATGCCAGCGTGGGCGGTTTTGACTGTTCTTATGATCGTTACGATGACACTATCAGATGTTTTGAACAACACAGCGACCACAATCGTTGCAGCACCCGTTGGCATTCAGATGGCACAGTCCCTTGGCGTGTCACCCGACCCATTCTTAATGGCTGTGGCCGTTGCAGCATCTTCTGCATTCCTCACACCTATTGGGCACAAGAATAACACGCTTATTTTGGGTCCAGGCGGATATTCCTTCGGTGATTATTGGCGTATGGGCCTTCCACTTGAGATCATAATCGTCGCCGTTTCGATCCCCGCAATTCTTGTATTTTGGCCGTTATAACACGCAAAAGTAGAGACTTTACTTGCCACACTGCGCTGATAACTTATTACATAAGTTATTTGAGTTGGAAATTTTAAGTGAATACTTTTGTGAATGTGGCTTTGCCGCTGTCGTTGGTAATCATCATGTTGTCACTCGGCATTGGACTAACACTCAATGATTTCAAACGCGTTTTGAAGCGCCCACATGCATTCGGCCTTGGTGCAGGTGCGCAAATCATATTTGTACCTTTAATAGCTTACCTGTTGATCTTAGCATTTGGCATCACAAGTGCATTGGCTGTTGGCGTCATGTTACTGTCGCTTTGCCCAGGCGGTGCAACTGCCAATATCATTGCAAAAGTTGCGAAAGGTGATGTCGCGTTGTCTGTCTCTTTAACCGCAGTCGTCAGCCTTCTTAGCATTCTGACAGTGCCATTTTTTGCTGCTTGGTCCGTGATTCACTTTATGGCGCTGAAGCACCAAAAGTTACAATAACAGGCCTTGCGCTGGCTGTTTTTGTCATCACGGCATTGCCTATACTCCTCGGGATGGCAATCCGACATTTCAAACCCGCCTTTTCAATCCGTGTTGAACCAGCTTTTTCACTCATTGGTGCCGCACTGTTCGCCCTAATTGTCGTTGCTGCGCTAATCAGCGGCTGGCAGACTTTCATGGACAACATCGCTACGTTAGGTCCGGTCTTAGTTACGCTCAGCATATCACTTCTGTTCATGGGATTTTTCGTTGCGAAATTTTCAGGACGAGAGAGGAATGAAGTGAAATCCATTTCGTTCGAAGCAGGCTTGCAAAACGCTACAGCTGGTATTGCGTTGGCCTCGATCATCTTGACCCAATCAGATGGGTTCTCTGACATGGGACTGCCATCAGCAGTTTACGGCATCTTAATGTATATCGTGGTGGCACCCTTTGTATTTTGGTACCGAAAAACTTAAGGGGCCCGAAGGCCCCAAAACACATTCCATTAGAAGATTGCTAAACCTGCGCTTACTTCTTAGCTTTTGAAGCGGCTTCGGCGGCCTTAACAACGGCCTTTTCTTCTTTGGTCATCTTGTTGCCCCAGCTGTTGTTGCTGATGCCCAAATCGCTTGGCATTGGTTTGGTTTTGCCCCGACTGACTTTACCACCCTTTTCAAGGAACTGCTTAATCAAATCTTCGTCTGTTGTTTCTTTGATAACTTGTTTCATGTCTGGAACCTCGGGTGAAAAATGGGATCAAAGTGATTTAGTAATCTTAGGTCACTATAGGGCAAAATCACAAGGGCCAAAGAATTGGGATAACCGCAGATGCTAGAACCCCAATACTTAGGCTCAAAGGAATACCAACGCGCATAAAGTCCGTGAATTTGTAACCACCGGGTCCGTAAACCAACATATTGGTTTGATACCCGATTGGCGTGGCAAAACTGGCAGAAGCCGCCACCATAACCGCCACAACAAGCGGACGCGGATCAATCCCAAGGGCCGTAGCCAACCCAATAGTGATAGGCGTAACCACAACAGCCACAGCGTTGTTGCTTACCAATTCCGTTAAAACTGAGGTAAGTAAGTAAATAGCCCAGATAATGAGGAAGGGCGGCAAATTACCCAGTGCCGGCGCAATTGCATTCACGATCAGTGCAACGGCACCCGATGCCTCAAGTGCCACACCAATGGCAAGCATCGAAAAAATCAGCGCCAGAAGACGGCCATCCACAAAGGAAAACGCTTCTTCCGCATCAATACAGCGCGTGATCAAAACAAACGAAACTGCTAGGATCGATAGCAAAAAGATTGGGGCGACACCCAGTGCTGCCAAGGTCACCAACCCAATAAGCGCCGCAATAACGAGCGGCGCGTGGCTTCGACGAAACGCACGCGCAGACGGTTTGGACACGTCGACCATTTCCATCTCAATCGAAAGGCGTTGAATATCCGCAGGCGCACCTTCCAACAAAAGGGTGTCACCCACTTTGACAATCAAGTCATCCAGCTGACGCCCAATATTCTGGTTACGACGATGAACAGCCAATGAATAGACTGCGAACCGACGGCGTAGGCGCAGTGAACCCAATGAACGACCAATCATCTTACAACCAGGCGTAATCAGTGCCTCCACGGTTGTGGTCTCCACCGCAGAAACTTGGTCAACACGCTTTAGTTCTTTGTTACGTTGCAGCGCCAGCAGTTCAGTAATTTGGGTACGCAGAACGACGCGGTCACCCACGGCCAGCTCAACACCCTGAAGATTGCGGCGCAAAGACCGATCGCCACGAATGACATCGATCAAGCGTACGCCTTCACGTTTGAACAATTGAACGCCAGTGACCTCACGACCGATCAAGTTGGATTCGGGGGGAATGACCGCTTCGGTAAAGAACCTCATGCGGGATCTATCGGACAACAAGTCCGCCATGCTTTCGCGATCTGGCAACAGCATCGGTGCGACAAAACGTAGATAGATCATTCCCCAAATTACAAGGATAATACCCAGCGGCGTAACCTCGAAAATTGTAAATCCAGCCACCCCTTGGGCACGGGCGACACCATCAACCAACAAGTTGGTCGATGTCCCGATCAAAGTCAGTGTCCCACCCAAAATCGCAGCGTAGCTCAGCGGGATTAGCATCTTAGACGAGGCAATGCCCATCGTCTTGGCGAGCTGAACAAACACAGGGATCATCACAACCACAACCGGCGTGTTCGACACAATCGCTGATGACAGCACGACAAAGGTCATAAGCAACACAATAGCCAAGGCGGGATTGGTTTGCGCAATACGGTCCGCCTGCCCTGTGAATGCCTCTAGTGCACCAGTGCGCACCAAAGCCCCCATGATAATGAACATCGCTGCAATGGTCCAAGGTGCTGGGTTCGATAGCACAAGCAGGGCATCTTCATATGGCAACAACCCCAGCCCCAGCATCAAAGCAGCGCCTGTGATTGCGACAACTTCTGTGGGGAAGGTTTCGCGTATAAACAGGATGAACATGATCGCAACCACAGTGAGGGTTAGGATTGCACTGCCAGTTTGCGAGAACTCAAAAAACGCCATGGAGCTACCTATTTTAGTTGCGACCAGTTTGATCCATCGAGGCACTCGGCACAACCGGTTCACTTGGCTTGCGCGGCTGTACCAGATACATCCCTGCCAACATCGCCAAAAGCGCCAGCCAAACTTGCGGCACATAAGTTTCGTTCAAAATGACCTTGGCCCAAAACACGCCAAAGACCGTCACAAGATAACTCACCTGAACCGCGAATACAGGCCCCGTGCGCCCCACAAGCCATACATAACCCGCGTAAACCATCACATGAATCAAAGAGCCTAAGATATGTGCATAATCCGGAACACCGTAGGGAGGCATCGGGTTGATCCACTGCCCCGTGGCCAACGCCAGAGGCAGCGAAATAATAGCTCCAACCAATGATGCACCCAGTAGAACTTGGATTGCATCCATCCCTGCAGTGCCCCATTTAGCGACGTAATTGCCCTCACATGCGTAGCACGCGCCACCGATCAGCGCGATCATCACCCAAAAAGCAGATCCCATTTGAGGGATGCTGGCAGAGGGCAGAACAATCATCATGACACCGGTCAAACCAAGGAACAGCCCGCCCAAACGGCGCGCCTCAAACTGGTCATTGCCAAGGGCAAGTGCGACAGGAAAGGCAAAAATTGGAATCATAGAAAGCAGGATGGATAAGATACCTGAGGGCAGATGCACCGCAGCTTGATAGGTCGCAGAATTGGGGATTACCGTGCCAATTAGTGCTATAATCAAATAGACCCGCAATTGCGCAGGACCCAAGGGCAGACTTTTACCACGGATTAAACTAACAACCGTCAACAGGGCGGCCCCAATAGCCGCCTGCCAAAATATCAGGCCGAAATGTTGGTAGCCTTCGCTCACAGCCAACTTGGACATCGGTTGGGTAAAGCTCCAACCCATCCCTAAAATGATCAGGACAAGGCTATACCCAAGAAGTTGGCGTTGGTTCATCTAGCCCTTTGGGCCCGCTTGAGACAGCGCACCACCTTGGCGTACCATTTCAATGCGCGTCACCTTACCGCTTTTATCGTCCGTCTCGATGTAGACACCTGATAGGGTCGCGTCGCCAGCTGCAGGTGTAAACCGTTCTTTGGGCATACCAGTGATAAAGCGGCGCAGCGGTTCGGATTTTTCCATACCGATGACTGAATTATAGTCCCCACACATACCTGCGTCCGTCAGATACCCCATACCTTTTTGCATGATCATCGCATCGCTTGTTGGCACGTGCGTATGTGTCCCGACCATCAAGCTGGCGCGTCCGTCACACCAATGCCCCATCGCCATCTTTTCAGATGTCGCTTCGCAATGGAAATCAACAATGATTGCATCGGCCTGCCCACCAAGTGGATGGGTCTTAAACACAGGTTCAATCGCAGAAAACGGATCATCAAATGGGCGTTTCATGAACACCTGACCAAGCGCTTGTGCCACCAGCACTTTGCGGCCGTTATTGGCGGTAAACAAACGTGCCCCTTTCCCGGGTGACGCTCTGGAAAAATTCAGCGGGCGGATCACGCGTGGTTCATGTTCGATAAACTGAAGCATATCTTTTTGGTCAAAGGCGTGATCGCCCAGCGTAATGCAATCTGCACCAGCTTCCAAAATCAACTTGGCATGTGCTCCTGACAGCCCCATGCCACCCGTCGCATTTTCGCCGTTCACAACGACAAAATCTAGTTTCCATTCTTCACGCAAGCGAGGCAATTTTTCAGAAATGGCGCGGCGCCCAGCGCGGCCCATCACATCCCCAAGGAACAATATTTTCATGGAGTATGAGTTAGGCGGGCAAAGCCGCTGGGGCAAGAGGGATTCACACTGCCAACCTGAATTGATCTATTTATTAACTCGCCAGAATTATATCCTGATCAAATCACACCCGTTTTGGTGTGATTATCCCCGTTTCGGTCACGATCATATCAAGGGGCTGATCTGTAGGTTCCAAAGGCAAACCTGCGGCTTCTTGCCCCGAGAAAGCAAATCCTATGGCCAAAGTCGCCCGTTTCGCCCGCAAGATTTCAAGCGTGCGATCATAGAACCCACCGCCATAACCTAAACGCCCCCCGTCACGATCAAATGCCACAAGTGGTACAATCATGATCTCTGGTTCAAAAAAATCATCCACCACTGGTATGCGCGCACCAAATGGCCCGTCTTTCATTTCAGCATCCGGTTCCCACCGTGAAAACAGCAACGGATGGTCCACTTCAACAATGACTGGAACCCCAACATGGCCATAAGCCGCCGCTTCAGCCATCGTAGGCAATGGATCAATTTCGGTGCGTATAGGCATGTAACCAGACATCGGGACACCGCGATATCCAGCCAACAAAGCAGACAAATGCCCAGCCGCTCCACCAGATTGTTCATCAAACGCAACTTTGCGGCGTTCAAAGCCAGCTTTGCGCGCCGCTGCTTTGACCTGAGCAAGGTCGTTCATAACAATATCATCGCAGCAAGACCAAGGAATGCAAAGAAGCCAACGATGTCAGTCACCGTTGTCACAAAGGCACCCGACGCAAGCGCAGGGTCAACGCCCCAGCGTTCTAGCAGCACAGGAATTACCGTGCCAGCAAAACCGGCAACAACCATATTCACAACCAAAGCCGCAGCAATCACAGCCCCCAGCATCGAGGAGCCAAACCAGATAATTCCAACCACAGCCATCACAATGGCAAAGATCAAACCATTCACCAGTCCAACCAACACTTCACGACGCAAAACGCGCCACACATTCGCACTGGTCAAATCCTTAGTTGCAATCGCACGCACAGCAACGGTCAAAGACTGCGTTCCGGCATTGCCGCCCATGGATGCCACAATAGGCATCAACACCGCCAAGGCCACGATTTGTGTGATCGCCATTTCAAATTGCGCAATCACCATCGAGGCGGCAATCGAAGTGATCAAGTTAACCGCCAACCATGGCATACGTTGTTTGGTTGTCTCAATGACACGGTCAGACAGCGATCCCTCACCAACACCAGCAAGACGCATAATGTCTTCTTCGTGCTCGTCATCCAGAACAGCCATCGCATCATCAATGGTAATCAGACCAATCAATCGGCCCTCGCCATCAACAACGGGGGCAGAAATTAGGTGGTATTGGTTAAAGGCATAGGCCACGTCACCTTCATCCTGATCCGCAGGAATGATTTGGAACACGTCCTCAACGATAGAGGCAAGCAAAACCTCTCGCTTTGAGCGCATAATCTTACCGAGGGTGACATTACCAATCGGATGAAGACGCGGATCAACCAACACAAGATGATAAAATTGATCAGGCAAGGCACCTGGATCGGAGCTGCGCAGATAATCAATCGCCTCGCCTACAGTCCAATGTTCTGGGGCCATAACGACCTCGCGCTGCATCAAACGACCAGCTGAGAACTCAGGATAGCTTAGGGCTTGTTCAACCGCCGCACGGTCAGCGTCTTCAAGAACCTCAAGGATCGCCTCTTGCTGTGTTTCACGCAGGTCTTCGACCAGATCCACAACATCGTCACTGTCCAAATCGCGCACAGCTTCGGCCAACACTTGAGGTGTAAGGACCCCAATAACCTCCTCGCGGATGCTCTCATCCAGCTCTGACAGGATATCACCGTCAAACTCACGATCGTATAAGCGGATTAGACGCGAGCGATCAAACGCATTGATTTGCTCCAAAAGGTCAGCAATATCAGCAGCGTGCAGAGGTTCCATCAGTTCGCTAAGCTTAGCCTTATCCTCAATGTCCACAGCATACAGGATCGCACTGACGTTTTTACGGTTCAGCAGATACGCATCGTCTTCACGTACGTTTTCAGGCCCTTCGGCGGGTATTTGGATGTTTTCGCTCATGTTAATCAAACCATATGCGGGGGGCGAGATAGTGACAATGGGATGCGCTTGCGAAATATCATTTACCGTATGCCCCAGCCAGAATAGGTATGGGATATGACAAATCAAAAATTACTTTGCGGTCAGGTTTTGACCTATTCTGGCGACCCCTTTGTAGGGGCATGGCAAGATGCTGTTCACGTTAACAGCTCCGGTGGTGTCTTGATCCGTGACGGCATGATTGAAGCCATAGGCGATGCGGCCGCGTTGCAAGCCACACATCCAGACGCGCAAGTGACGCATTACGGTGAAAAACTTATTCTGCCCGGGTTTGTCGACGCACATGTCCATTACCCACAGACAGGGATCGTCGCAAGTTGGGGCAAACGCCTGATTGATTGGCTCAACACCTATACGTTCCCAGAGGAAATGCGGTTTGGGGATCCAGCGTACGCGGCTGAAATCGCAGGATGCTATCTGGACCTGACGCTGTCTAACGGGACAACCACCGTTTGTTCATATGCAACTATTCACCCCGAAAGCGTGGACGCAATATTTGAAGCAGCGCTTGCGCGTGGTCAACGGGTGGTGGCTGGTAAAACCTGCATGGACCGCAATGCCCCCGATGGGCTGCGCGATACGGCACAGTCGGCATATGATGATAGCCTCGCATTAATAGAGAAGTGGCATGGCGTTGAGCGTGCCTATTACGCGATCACACCTCGTTTTTCCCCCACCTCAACCGTTGAACAGCTTGAGGCCTTGGGCGCACTATGGGCGAAGCGGCCCGACGTATTGATGCAAACGCACCTAAGCGAACAAGTTGATGAAATCGAATGGGTCAAAGGCATGTATCCTGACGCCCGTGATTATCTAGACACCTATGAGGCATATGGCCTTCTCGGGGAGCGCGGCATCTACGGCCACTCGATCCATATGGAACCACGCGAAATGGACCGCCTGTCCGAAGTGGGCGGCTCTGTGGTGCATTGCCCGACTTCAAACACCTTCATAGGTTCAGGTCTGTTTGACATGGCCGCGATGAAAGCACGCTCAATCCCAGTGGGACTGGCAACCGACACAGGTGGCGGGTCCTCATTTTCAATGTTGCGCACAATGGCAGCGGCTTATGAAATTGCCCAACTTCGTGGTGTCGCTCTGCATGCCAGTCAGTTGCTTTGGCTGGCGACTGCCGGATCAGCCCAAAGCCTTCATTTGCAAGACCACATCGGTTCTTTGAAAGCTGGCAATGACGCAGACATCTGTATTCTTGATCTGGCGTCCACCCCTGCCATTGCGCAACGCAGCACGCGGGCGACCGATGTGTGGGAGGCTATCTTCCCAACACTAATGATGGGAGATGACCGCGCAATTGCAGATGTTTGGGTACAAGGGCAGCGGCGCAGCTAATTAGCAAGGTGCAGTAAGAACCATGACCCAATAGTTGTAAAGTCCACGGGCCAATCCAAATTCACGCGCCTTTTTATGGGTCATGTTCTTGTAGTGCCCTTTGGATGCTTTCCAGCCCACCATCACCTCGTCGAGGCTGCGCTGACCACGTTCTGTATTTTCTGCCACAAAGCACCCCTTGCGCCGTTGTGCGATCACCAATGGATAATCCGGTTGCGCCAGTGTGGCTAAAGTAGCTTTGGCTTGCCACGTAATTGGCATGTGCAGCTGCAACTGCTTCAAGCTGTGGGAAATAGCGAATTGCCTTGCGGCGTTTATCTTTACGGATTTTGTTAATGATCTGCGTTGCTGCAGGATCAGCAAAAACAGGGTTAATAGTGGAAAACAAAAACAAAAGCACTGACCACTAAGCACAGATACTTCACAGCTGATCTTTTAAAGCATGTGCCAACTTGTTTTGGCGCCTTATGACAGCATTCAAATCAATCGTTGTGACCTGACCTTCTCGCACAATTTGGCGCCCCTCGACAATAAGATGCCTCACCTTAGTTGGCCCCGCCAACAACAATGCCGCAGGATCCCACGATCCAGCGCTTTCAATGCCTGTTGTGTCCCAGATTGCCACGTCGCCCCGACAGCCAACAGCCAAACGTCCGCATTCTGGACGTCCAAGAACATCCGCTCCACCACGTGTTGCGATCTCAAGTGCGGTACGTGCGCTCATCGCATCCGCCCCAAGCGCGACACGCTGCAACAGCATCGCTTGGCGCGCCTCAGCAACCAGATTGCCAACATCATTGCTGGCTGATCCATCAACACCAAGACCAACAGGAACACCCGCATTATACATCCCGCGCAACGGCGCGATGCCACTGCCCAAACGACAATTGGAACACGGGCAATGCGCAACACCCGTTTTTGTGCGCGCAAACATCGCAATCTCTTCGGCATCTAATTTGACGCAATGCGCGTGCCATACATCGGGGCCAGTCCAACCCAAATCTTCAACATATTGCCCGGGGCGTTTACCGAATTTCTCAAGACTATAGGCGATGTCTTCATCGTTTTCAGCCAGATGGGTGTGCATCATCACACCTTTATCACGCGCCAAGATCGCAGCATCGCGCATCAATTCCATACTCACGGAAAATGGTGAACAAGGGGCTACACCAACGCGACACATCGAAGCCGCGGAGGCGTCATGGAACCCATCGATCACGCGAATACAATCTTCTAGAATGGCACCTTCTTGCTCAACCAAGCTGTCAGGTGGCAGTCCACCATCGCTTTCACCGATGCTCATTGCACCGCGGGTGGGTTGGAAACGAATGCCCAACTCTGCGGCGGCGTGGATCGTGTCCTCAAGCCGTGAACCATTGGGGTATAGATATAAATGGTCAGAACTTAACGTGCAGCCTGACAACGCCAACTCCGTCAACCCCACTTGGGCCGACGTGAACATATGATCGGGGGTAAAGTGTGACCAAATTGGATAAAGCGTTTGCAGCCAGCCAAATAACAACGCGTCTTGGCCACCAGGAACCGCGCGTGTCAGCGTCTGGTACAAGTGATGGTGCGTGTTCACCAAGCCCGGTGTAACAACGCATCCCTCAGCATTGATAACTTCGCCAGTTGTCCGCAGCTCATGACCAACCTCAACGATTTGACCGTCGCGGATCAAGACGTCTGCACCGCTTAACTCGCGGCGTGCGTCGTCCATGGTTAGAATCGTATCCGCATTTTGGATTAGAAGTTCGGTCATGGAAATTCTCTCAAAATTGCCAACGCTTCCGCGTGGATATCAGGGTTTGCTGCAGCAAGGGCCCGACCACCATTGTGGGCTGGGCCGCCTTGCCAATCGGTGACAATGCCACCTGCCCCGTGAATTAATCCAATTGGGCCTTGGATATCATATGAATTCAACGACGCCTCAATCACCAAGTCAACATGACCTGCCGCCAACAAAGCATAGGCATAACAATCCATCCCATACCGAGTCAGCAGGGCTTTTTCAGCCACGGCTTCAAAACCTGCCCGTTCTGTCAGGGAACCCACCTCAGGAAATGTTGTGAAAACGGTCGCTTCAGATAATGGGCGTGGCAAACGTGTTTGGATTGCGCCCTCACCATGTGGACCAACAAAGTTAGCACCTTGCGGCGTGCCTATAAAACGTTCGCCGATATAAGGTTGATCGATCACGCCAATCTGCGGGCCAGTATCATCCCCAACCGCGATCAAGACGCCCCATGTCGGCGTGCCAGATACAAAACCACGTGTTCCATCAATTGGATCCAAAACCCAATTCAGGCCACTGGTGCCAGATTTTGCTCCATACTCTTCACCAAGGATTGCATCATCAGGACGCATTTGGGCCAAAAGATCGCACATCGCTTGTTCTGCGGCTTTATCAGCGACAGTAACCGGATCAAACCCAGTCGTCAGTTTGTTTTCAGCCGATAGCCCAGCAGAACGAAAGTGAGGGAGGATGACAGCGCGTGCAACATCAGCCAAAGCATTGGCGACGGATACAAGTTCGTCGTGAATTTCAGGTCTATATGTCATGAAAAAGGGGTGCCATTTTGCCCCCCAAATTGCAATCATTCTCAGCAGGCTTATTGCACAAGCCTGCTGTTCATCAGTTTTTAAATTGCAAATATTAAGCTGCGTCGCCCAAAACACGGGCAAGATCAAATACGCGACGGCGTTGATGTGCAGGGATCGCATAATACGAACGCACAAGGTCCATGACTTCTTTGTTGTTCATAAAATCAGCAGAAGCTTGCTCTGTCGGGGTTTTTTTACTGTTTCAAGCGGTACTGATTGCTCAATCCCATCAAAGAAATGCGCGGCAGGTGCACCGAGTGCTTCAACGATACCCCACAATCTAGACGCGCTCACCCGGTTTGCGCCCGTCTCATATTTTTGAATCTGTTGGAATTTAATACCAACGATTTCAGCAAGTTGCTATTGTGTCATTCCAAAAAGCCAATGTCGCTGGCGCATTTTCAGACCTACGTGGATATCAACATTGTGCGGCATCATAATTTCCAAAACTCGACCCCGAAGGGTAGCTCATTTAATTCCTTAAAACAGCGACGACGAAAGCACCCTCTTCGTAAAGTGGAATACCTTCTCGTTATGGTCGAACTATTGATGTTGGACGTTACGTTATAAATCAACGGCCTCACAGCGGGGGGGAAATGCATTTTAATCCCAGTTCGCGCATGCATCAAACCCAGGTTAGATGCCAAGGCTGCCGAAACACGTGAAAAAATCGCTTATTGGCTGCCGTTAAGAGATATCCTGATTTCGGCCTAGGTAGCGCTTAGCTTCACCTTTTCGTTGCCCCGAAAGGCACAGCGCAACATATCAGCCAGAGAATCGTGGACCACACACTTAGAACCGCCTGAACCATATAAATTAACCTTCTGGGCGGGCAGTTTTGGAAGGCTATTATTGTGATCGACTCGTTCCAGATGTGGCGGCTCTGTGCCCTCAAGCATCGTATGCACCGCCAAATCGGCACTCACGGTTGCCTCGATCGTGCAATCGCTCTCTGTCTCAACAACAATATCCCAGTCAATTCCAGCACCATCCAATCCCTTAATCACTGTGGGGCGAAACGCGCATTTAAACCCGAATGCCAGCTTGAGCGGGCGATGACGCCACGCAGACCCACTTGGGGCACCGATCCAGCACAGCGCGAAGCCACCCGCCCTTTCTGGGACGCGCCTAATACGTGGCGCATGTAGCACTGGGTTAAACAATCGCTAAAATTGCAGCATGTTTAGGGCAGAATAGACTTGAAACATGCGCACTTCACCCCGATATTTAAAAGTATACAAATAGGCAGAGGTTTTTCTGCCCCTAACAGTTTCCTTTGGAGGTCAAAAATGGCTGATGTGAATACAATCCGCAGCGCGGCTGGCGCAAATGCCGCCAGCATCGACGCGGGCCTGCGCGCCCACATGAATAAAGTTTATGGTCAAATGTCTATCGGCATGTTGATCACTGCATTGGCAGCTTGGGCCATCGCTGGCTTGGCGGTCACTTCTGACCCGTCAGCTGCAGCAACCAACGCTGACGGCGCAGTATATGCGCTGCGCGAAGGTTCTTACCTGACTGGCCTAGGCAGCATGCTGTACACTTCACCATTGCGCTTCGTCGTTATGTTCGCACCACTGGCCTTCATCTTCTTTGGCTGGGGCGCATTGATGAGCCGCGGTTCAGCAGCTGCTGTTCAATTGGGCTTCTTCATCTTTGCCGCCATCATGGGCGTCTCAATGAGCTCAATTTTCTTGGTCTACACACCGTATTCCATCACACAAACGTTCCTAGTCACAGCGATCGCCTTCGCAAGCCTTAGCCTTTATGGTTACACCACGAAGAAAGACCTGTCTGGCATGGGTACATTCCTGATGATGGGTGTGATTGGCCTGCTTGTTGCAATGGTTATCAACATCTTCTTGCAGTCTTCTGTGATGATGATGGCGATCTCAGCTATCGGTGTTTTGATCTTTGCAGGCTTAACAGCCTACTACACACAAGACATCAAACGCACATACGTTGAACATGCTCACCACGGTGACCAAGAATGGTTGGACAAAGCAGCTTCAGATGGCGCGTTGTCATTGTACATCTCGTTCTTGAACATGTTCCAGTTCTTGCTGATGTTCATGGGCCAACAAGAATAAACATCAACACCATTTGATGTAATTAGGGCCGCCCAATTGGGTGGCCCTTTTTCGTTTAACGATAGAAGAGGACAATGCTGGAGCTAAGACCAAACTGCGAGTGCTGCGATTGCGACCTAACACCAGAAGCAGCCAATGCCATGATCTGTACCTATGAATGCACGTTCTGCGCAGACTGCGTGAACAACGTCCTCAGTAACGTCTGCCACAACTGTGGAGGCGGCTTTGTTCCGCGTCCCATACGTCCCATACAGGCACGTCGGGAGGGGATAAGCCAACATCAACAGCAACCAAGCCAGGTGCGCGTACACACCAAATACACGCGCGAAAAGTTGATGGCTTTTGCAGCCCTTCACAAAGACACAGCACCGTACGACCGCTGAACGATAAAACTCAAATGGCAGAACTGACTTTGCTACCTGACAAAGCGCAATACGCCAATCTGTGAACGACAGAGAATGATCTGACTGACCCAACCGATGTGATCAATTGGCGACGCTGTGGCATTACCTCCACCCTATCGGGCCAACCGACAGAGGCACAATTCGCGGCGATCAAGACACTTGGCGTGAGCGATGTCATCAATCTTGGACCCCATAGCAATGACAGGGCATTGGATGATAAGGCAGGATGTTTAGCAGCCTTAGCCATCAAATATATCTATATCCCCGTAGATTTCGACAACCCGACCCAAGCGAACTTTGACGCGTTCTGCACAGCACTTGAACAGCTTAACGGGAAATCGATCCACGTGCACTGTATCTACAACGCCCGCGTCACGGCATTCTTTTAACGCTATGCGCTTGAGGGGTAAGGCGGCGACAGATAACAGTCGTTCGATAGGATGGACGGCATCTGGCGGCCAGGCGGGATCTGGGCCAAATTTATCAGCAAGCCTGAAGATGAAAATCAAAAAAACTGTTACGCTGGCTTCGACTATTAATCTTCGGAAGAACCCAACTCAAGATCAGCCCCTAAAACGCAAAAGGCCGCGCTAAATGCGCGGCCTTTGTATACGTAGCCAGGTAAAATCTTACTTGATTTTGCCTTCTTTGTATTCAACGTGCTTACGTGCAACTGGGTCATACTTACGTGCGACCATTTTTTCAGTCATTGTACGTGCGTTCTTTTTGGTCACATAGAAGTGGCCAGTGCCCGCGGACGAGTTCAAACGGATTTTAATCGTGGTTGGCTTAGCCATGTTACTTCTCCTACTGCGTAGGTTCCTGAAAAAGGGGAACCGCGCGTGAATTCTTGATTTATGGCTTCTACCCCGCCCACCATCCGAGTCAACCGCAAAAGCAGGAAGATCATCGGCCAGCAGTAAAAAAACCGCGATGCTGTGAAAAACACTGCGCCCAAGCCCCTAATACAACATTTTCGACAGCTATACACTGCCAAAGATGATCATTTCACATCATCAGATTCGCAGCCCTTTAAGGCCCTAAATGACAACAAATGTAGATATGCGCGGAAGGCCTGTAAGCCGGATTTTGTCTAGATGCGTTACCACACCCGAGATAGTCATTCATCTTAGCACGCAGTTACCTGCGCACCTCTAGCTGCCAACCCGGACCTGCTGGGGCAAAAGCAGCCCCGCGACTTGAGTCGCACGCGGTCCCTATTTGGCATTGCTCCTGGTGGGGCTTGCCTTGCCAGTCCGGTTGCCCGTCCCGCGGTGGGCTCTTACCCCACCGTTTCACCCTTACCTGCGTGTGATATCGGTTGCCCGATCCGCACACAGGCGGTTTATTTTCTGTGGCGCTTTCCCTAGGGTTACCCCCGCCGGGCGTTACCCGGCACCATTGCTTTGTGGAGTCCGGACTTTCCTCGCGATTGTTGCCAACCCCGCGACCATCCAGCCTTCCGCGCAATCGTCTTGTGCGTTTTGTTTGGGGGTTCGTCAATGGGTTGGAGTGTTAGGCCGCTATCAAGATTTAAGAACCGCGTGGTCCTTGGCACACAAAGGGCCTGTAGCGGATTGGTTCCAACGCATGCGCACGGCTTGCAACAAGTCATCTGCAGATACGCGAATGTCATACCCCGCATGTGCTGCCAGTTTTGCAAACTCTGTGGCAGAACATCCCTCGGGGGGCGTATCAGCGGCAAGTCCCTGCATGGCCAAACGTGCCCAATCAAACCGTGGACCTGGATCAATTTTACGACCCGGCGCTAGATCAGAATGCCCGATCACACCCTCAGGCGTTATACCCCAACGCTTCATGATCCGCGGCAGCAGTGTTTCTAACGCGTGCATCTGCTGTTCTGAGAACGGGTGGGTTCCCTCGTTATCAAGTTCAACACCGATAGAACGCGAATTGATATCATCCTGACCATGCCAGCGCCCTGCCCCTGCGTGCCACGCGCGCATCTCCTCGGGTACCAACTGTGTCAGTTCTCCAGAATTGGAAATCACGTAATGTGCAGAAACTTCAAATGCTAGATTGCACAGCCGTTCAATGGCGGCCTGTGCTGTCTTCATAGCAGTGTAATGTACAACGATCAGTGAAGGGCGAAGGCCATCACGCCGGGGACCGCAATTGGGAGAGGCGATTTGTTCGATCACCCGCGATATTTTGCTGGATTCCAATCACAGGCATAACCGTCACCATCTGGATCCAACGCTAGGCGGTCTCTGGTTGGGCCACCACGGGTCAAGAATTCAAGCTGAGCATCATCTGCCGAATTGTATTTCGCGCAATTGCGTTGTGTTTTCGCAACTGATGCAAAACCTAAGCGACGATGAACCTGCATTCCACGTGGATGTTGCGTTTTCAATGCATAGGCCACAACATTTGGCTGATTAGAACCGCTGCGGCTTGGCAATGCCGTTGGCTGAACAACAGCGTATTGCGCGCGGCTTGCTGCAATACGCGCCTTATCGCTTTCGATTGAGTGGCGACCAGATACGGCACCAAAATCATTTTCATCAGAAATGCCCGCGTTATTCACGGCAACTGGTGCAGGGTTGGATGGGCTAGCATTCACCACCTGACGTCCCGCCTCAACAGAGGTGCGTGCAACATCGTTGCCCAGCGCAACTAAAGTATCATTAGCAACAGAACTGGTCTGGGCGTTGACTGTCGCAGCAACCCGAGCCGTCTGAGGCGTAACCGCCTGAACCGTTTGGTTTTGCTGATTGCTGGATGGCAATGTTTGCGACTGAACCGTCAATGGCGCATCAAGTTGTGTACGTGCGCTGGCTGAAGTATCAAATCCCACACCTTGTCCAGGTGCACCTGCAACACTTTCAGGAAGTGTAAGTTGGCAAGCAGCCAAAGCACCAAGTGCTGAAGCCATCATTATCAATCGGATCTTCATACTATCTGCCTCTGGTTCGCTTAAGTGCGCTATATTTTTGCGCTAATTACCACCATTTGGTTGGTTTGGCTATAAAACCTGCAGCTTTCTCTAGCGCATAGGCGGAAGACAGCAGATCGCCTTCTTCCCATGGACGGCCAATCAGTTGCAGACCCATTGGCAAACCTTTGGAATCCAGACCAACTGGGACGGAAATCCCTGGCAAGCCAGCCATGTTCACAGTCACGGTGAACACGTCATTAAGGTACATTTGCACCGGATCAACATCCGTCATCTCACCCAAACCAAAGGCCGAAGAAGGTGTCGCAGGTGTCAGGATTGCATCAACACCAGCCGCAAACACGTCTTCAAAGTCTTTCTTGATCAACGTGCGTACTCGGCGGGCGCGGTTGTAATAGGCGTCATAGAAACCAGCAGACAATACATATGTCCCGATCATTACGCGGCGCTGCACTTCTGGGCCAAAGCCCTCAGCGCGGGTTTTCTCATACATCTCTGTGATGCCATCGCCCGCGTCCAATGTGGCGCGGTGGCCGTAGCGAACACCGTCATAGCGAGCGAGGTTCGAAGATGCCTCAGCAGGGGCAATCACGTAGTACGCTGGCAATGCGTATTTTGTGTGTGGAAGGGAGATATCAACAATCTCTGCACCCGCATCACGCAACATGTCAGCGCCGTCAGCCCACAGTTTGTCGATCTCTGCAGGCATGCCGTCCATGCGGTATTCTTTTGGCAGACCAATTTTCTTGCCGCGAATGTTGCCTGTCATGAGGGCTTCAAAGTTCGGCACAGCCAAATCAGCGCTGGTGCTGTCCTTTGGATCATAGCCACACATGGTTTCCAACATGATCGCCGCATCGCGTACCGATTTAGTCATTGGGCCCGCCTGATCAAGGGAGGAGGCAAACGCCACCACGCCCCAGCGTGAACAACGGCCATAGGTTGGTTTAATGCCAACAGTGCCCGTGAAGGCCGCAGGCTGGCGAATAGAACCACCCGTATCCGTCCCAGTCGCAGCCAAACACAGGTCAGCCGCAACGGCCGCCGCAGAACCACCGGATGATCCACCTGGGGTCAACTGCCGCTCGTCAACTTTCCATGGGTTGATCGCGTTGCCGTAAACGGATGTCTCATTAGAGGAACCCATAGCAAATTCGTCCATGTTGAGTTTGCCCAACATAACCGCACCACTTCCCAGCAGGTTGCCAGAAACGGTTGATTCATACTCTGGCAAGAAGCCTTCCAAAATACGTGAACCTGCTTGTGATGGCACACCCTTAGTGCAAAACAGATCTTTGATCCCGATTGGCAAACCACACATCGCAGGGGCATCACCCTCCGCAATACGGGCATCGGCCGCTGCCGCTTGCTCCATCGCGATCTCAGGGGTGTGGTGAACAAATGCGTTCAGCGCACCCGCACCCTCGATGGCTTTCAAACAAGCCTCAGTCAATTCTTTGGACGTGGTAGAGCCAGCACGAAGTGCATCGCGGGCTTCAGCTAATCCAAGTGTGTTTAGATCGGTCATCTTATCATCTTTCTCAAATCAGGGTGCAGCGCAGGGCTGCTTGAGCGGGTCAATCAGACGTGGCTCACTCCATAACCTTAGGCACAGCAAAAAAACCTTCGCGCGCGTCAGGTGAATTCTTCAAAACAGCTTGTTGTTGCGATCCATCGGAAACCACATCCACACGGCGCTTAAGACGCTGCGGGGTGACAGATGTCATCGGCTCAACGCCATCCACATCCACCTCATTGAGTTGCTCAATAAAGCCTAGGATATTGTTAAACTCAGCGGCCAATGCTGGCAGCGCATCGTCTTCAACTTTAATGCGGGCCAATTTGGCGACGCGGCCGGCGGTGCTTGTATCAATCGACATGGGGATCCCTTATCTGCGTAAGGGCGGTTTAACGCGCCCACGCCCCCCTCGCAAGTGGGTGGTTACTTCTGAATTCGCTTGGGTCAGGGGTCTGGACGCCTCACGAAGTTTGTGAACTACTTAAGACTGTACAGCCAAGGGAGTGTAGAAATGAAACTGACCCTACATCATGTCAGCTTTAGCAGCGAAAATGTCAGTCAAATGGATGCGTTTTATAACGATGTTCTAATGCTGCCGCCCGTCACCGAAGACATCCCAAAACAAGAGAAGAACAAAGGGTATGCGGGGCAGCTAGCCTTTCGCACCGATGGCACGGTTCAAACCCACATCGCGCAAAAGGACCTGAGCATTGGGTTCAAAACCGGTCACGCCGTCAATCCGGTTGAACGGGGCCACATCGCTTATCGAACGGATGACATAGAAGCGTTCAAAGCCCATCTTGAAGCAAAAGGCGTCCAATACTCTGACTATGGACACACTGCGGCCGTCGAATGGCACCAAATCTTCTTTTACGACCCAGATGGCAACATCATCGAAGTCCATCAAGTGAGCGAATAACCACCCTCATATTTACTACACATACTTACCACCCAAGCACTAAACAGGACCTCACCATGAACATCGCCTGGCTGGGCCACGCGAGCATGCTCATCTAAATCGAAGATCAGGTCCTGCTGATTGACCCGTGGCTTACTGGAAACCCGATGCTGCCAGAGGGCAAACATGACGCGGCTCTCAAAGGGGCCACAGACATCCTTTTTACCCATGGGCACTTTGACCATTTGGCCGATGTGGCGGACCTTCCACAAAAACTGAACGCTCCTGTCGCTGGGATGTACGAGTTGGTTGAGCATCTGGTCGATGAAGGCGCGATTGAGGGTGATCGGTTCAACATGGGTGGCACGATAATACGCGGCAATGTCGAAATTTCATTGGTCCTTGCCTCCCACTCCTCCAGTATTTTTGAAAACGGAAACCGTAAATACATGGGTTCTGAGGCGGGGTTCATCATCCGCGGCGAAGGACACTGTATCTATATCACGGGCGACACGGGGATCATGGCCGACATGGAAAAGAAGGAGCTTTCCTGCTTGGAATGCCCACACCCAATTCCAGCAAGGTGAATTTCTCTTTAAAGTATGGCACCAAAATAAACTCATAAAACCGCATATAGTCGTGCTGAAGCGAGCTTTTGTCTGTCTTATTCTTAATCGCTAAGGCGTCTAAAGTACCCTTTGGCAAAAGCGGAATAGCTGTGGCGATAGCTGCGGGTTTGGTAGTCATACTCTGCACTCTTTTCGTGTTTTTTGCTACCATGAAGAGATTATTTGATCATTTCAACAAAACACAATCTGGAAAGGAGGTGTCAACACCCTACCGCCGCTCCTTAAAAAAATCACGTAATAATTTCTGCGACGCAACCGCGTCAATACCGTCATAAACCTCAGGCGCATGGTGGCATTGCGCGTGTGAAAACACCCGCGGCCCCTGCTCTACCCCGCCGGATTTCGGATCGCTGGCACCGTAATACAGCCGCCCGATACGGGCGTTGCTGATGGCAGCGGCACACATCGGGCATGGCTCTAACGTAACGTACAGATCGCACCCCGTCAGGCGCTCAGCGCCCAAAGCCGAACAGGCCGCTCGTATCGCCAACACTTCGGCATGGGCCGTTGGATCACTCAATTCACGGGTGCGGTTTCCAGCCAATGCGATCACCTGTCCTGCCCCATCCACGATCACCGCGCCCACGGGCACTTCGCCCCGATTGGCGGCGGCACGCGCTTGAACCAGCGCCTTTGACATGAAGGATTTAAAAACCATAGTTTTAATTGCCACCAAAACCCGTGCTTTCGCAAGTGCGTAGGATAGTCTAGAGCGGGCGACATGACAAAAGACTCAAAAGATAAAGCCACCGCTTCTGCAACCGCAGGCGACCGTATTGCCAAAGTCATCGCCCGCGCAGGCGTAGCCAGTCGACGTGACGTTGAGCGGATGATCGAGGAGGGCCGCGTTTATGTAAACGGGTCCAAAGTTGAGCGCGCAGCACTTAACGTGACAGCCGCTGACCGTATCACTGTAGATGGCAAGCAAGTCGGCGAACCCGATGCGCCCCGTCTTTGGCTATATCACAAGCCCGCGGGTCTGGTCACATCTGACCGCGATGAAAAAGGTCGCAAGACCATCTATGATGAAATGCCCGAAGACCTGCCGCGCGTTCTCGCGATTGGCCGTCTGGATATTAACTCTGAGGGTCTTTTGCTGCTCACCAACGATGGTGGAATTAAACGCAAACTGGAATTGCCTTCAACAGGTTGGTTGCGCCGCTACCGCGTACGCGTCAATGGCCGTCCCACGGAAGATACATTCGCACCCTTACGCAACGGTGTCATCGTGGATGGTGAGAAATATCAAGCCATGCAGGTCACGATTGACCGCCAGCAGGGTGCGAACGCTTGGCTGACTGTGGGCTTGCGCGAGGGTAAGAACAGGGAAATTCGTCGCGCAATGCAAGACGTTGGACTGACCGTAAACCGCCTGATCCGCATCAGCTATGGCCCATTCCAATTGGGCGATCTAAAGCAAGGCGAAGTCGACGAAATCCGCCGCAAAGTCATGCGCGATCAACTTGGCCTTGATGCTGGTGCCGCTGATGAACCAGCAGCAACCCCCAAGGGCAAAACCGTCAAACGCGGCGAACGTCCACCACGCAAAGAACCCATTTCGCGGAAACCGTCTGAACAAGGACGCACGCGCAACATGGCCCGCTCGGAAGCAGATCGCAAAGCTAACGCCAAAGCGGAACCGGTGGGCCGTGGAAAAGGCGCAACAAAGACATTCGGTAAACAGCACGGTCGTCCTGATCGTTCCGAAGCAGATATGTATGACGAACGCGAAGATGGCTGGAGCTATGGCAAGCCAAAGGGACGCCCAGGCACAAAGCCAACAGGTCGCCCAATGGGCAAACCGACCGGTCGTCCGACAGGTGGCCCAGTAGGCAAACCGACCAGTCGTCCGACAGGAAAACCAGGCGGCAAGCAGTTTGGCCATCCAGCCGGTTCCAGCACTGGCAAGCCAGCAGGTCGTCCACCAAGCAAACCATTTGGGAAACCAAGAGGTCCAAACAACCGTTAAAGGTGCCTAAATGGTGAAAATTTCCCTAACGGCTCAGTTTAACAATTGTTATGTCCCCATCTTATGCGCCAAAAGGATGTCAAACTTTTAACGCGTAAATAACGCTTGGGGGCTCCACATGACCGATCTGCTGACCATCGAAAACCTTGGTAACCTGCTCATGCTATGCTTTTTGCAGGCTGTTTTGGGTTTTGATAACTTGCTTTACATCAGCATCGAAAGCCAACGGGCACCTGTTGCCCAACAAGCTGCTGTGCGTCGTTGGGGCATCCTAATTGCCGTTGCACTACGCGTTGTATTGCTGTTTGTGATGATCCAACTGATCGATGCGATGGCAGAACCCTTTATTATCCTTGACTGGACTGACGTGATTACGGGTGGTGTGAACTTTGCCACCTGCGTCTTCATTCTCGGCGGTATCTTCATCATGTACACAGCCGTCAAAGAAATCGGTCACATGCTTTCTATCGAACACCTTGATACAGATTTGGCCAACAAATCTGGGAAATCAGCGAAACAGGTTGTGGTTATGATCGTGGTGATGAACCTGATCTTCTCCTTTGACTCTGTGCTATCAGCGCTTGCCATCACCGATGTCTTCCCAATCCTTGCGACTGCAATCTTGCTTTCAGGCCTAGCGATGCTTTTGTTGGCTGACAGCGTCACACGCTTCCTTGAAGCCAACCGTATGTATGAGGTTCTTGGGCTGTTCATCCTGTTGATCGTTGGTGTGGTTCTGATTGGTGAAGCAGGTCAAGCAGCGGCACATGCAATGCACGACGATGCGTTGGCGCTGCGCTTGTTCGGCTACGAAGTCATCCCAATGTCTAAAACGACATTCTACTTCTCAGTATTGGTGTTGGTCGCAGTTGAAGTCATTCAATCGGGCTACTCACGCAAACTGAACGCTGAACGCCGCACTGGCTCAAAGCACTAAGCACAATAGAAAACGGATGCGGACTTGTGAAAGCCCGCATCATTCTTACATCCTGTCCAAGGGCGACACATGGGACCTAAATCGTTTCGCAAAATCGCATATTCTGCGCTGATCGTTTTGATGTTCGGTGTGACGACCGGTTGGCTGGGAGGTCTATAAAGCATGGCAAGAAAATTTGGCGGTCAATTTAGCCCAGATGGCTACACATCCGAACGCGGTGAAATCAACAGGCGCTTACGAAAAAGCGCCTGTTGATCCTGTGGGTGCCCGTTCTAGCATGCTGTTCATTCCTGCCATTCCGATGGTGTTTAAGTCCCTCAATGAGGGTGCTGTTGCATTAACCGTCATGCTAATCTCAGCCGTAATGCTGACCTTAGCCGCGTGGTTGCTACGCGGTGGCCTCACCGCTGAAGCAGAATATAACGCGCGCAAAGTGGCACATCGCCCTGCCCTGCCACGCAAACCGATCTCGTCGGTCCTAACAGGTCTTGGTATCGCATTCGCGGCCTACCGCTCTGAACCGGGCATCGTGGCCACAATCCTTTATGGTTTGGCTGCCGCTGGCCTGCACGTTGCTGCATTTGGTATCGATCCACTGCGCTCTAGGTGGATTTTTGAGCGTTTAGGCTATTTCATTGATGGTAAGGCAATCGTATTATTATTACGGAATGTCACAAAGGAGTAAAAAATGTCTTCCAAAAATGACCTATTGGCCATCTGGCACTCTGGTGTCGCTGCCGTTCAAGGTCGTTCAAGCGTCAATAGCGCGTTAGCCGCCCATCAAATTACCCGACCTGATTTTGTTATCGCGGCGGGCAAAGCCGCAGCCTCAATGGCTGCTGCTGTACATGATACATTCGGCAAAATTCCGACCCTCATTGTGACGAAGTATGGCCATACAGAAGATGCGCCAAAACATGCTATAGTCGTGCAAAGCGCACACCCAGTACCAGATGAGGCGTCTTTGGCCGGCGGAGCCGCGATCCAAGACGCAATTTCTAAGTGCGAGAAAGACGCACACCTCCTGTTTCTCGTGTCTGGTGGTGCATCATCATTGGCGGAGGTGCTGCCTGCCGGTATGACCCTCAACGACCTTACCCTGGAAACGGAAATTTTGCTGGCCTCAGGCAAGGATATTCACGCGATGAACGCCCGCCGCAAAGAAGTATCACAAATCAAAGGCGGCAAAGCACTGGCAGGCTTCAAGGGATGCAAGATCACGGCCTTTGCAATTTCCGACGTTCAGGGTGATGATGTTGGCGTGATCGGATCAGGAATCGCAGCCGCACCCGACACATTCGATTTTGAATACAACTCCCTTATCGTCGCCAGCAATCAGATCGCACGGCAAGCTGCAGCAGGCCATGCAGGCACATCTGCTATCAGCAACCTTGAGGATATGTATGACGACGTCACTGTCTTAGCGACTAAGATTGTGGCCCAGCTTCGCGCCTCAAAGGACGGCATTCACATCATGGGCGGCGAACCAACTGTTGTTCTTCCGTCAAACCCAGGGCTTGGCGGTCGCAATATGATGCTCGCTGCGATGATCGCCCGCGAAATCAAAGGCACCACGGGGATACGCGTTCTGGTGGCCGGCACTGACGGAACCGATGGCCCAACGGATGCCGCAGGTGCGCTTGTGGATGGCAAAACGTGGGATGAAAGTGGCCACCTCGCCATTCAGCAGGCTAATGTTGCACCATGGCTCGATGCCAAGGATGTGTTGATAAGGTCTGGTCCTACTGGCACCAATGTCATGGACCTTTTAATCGCAGAAGTTCGATCGAGCTAGGCTATTGACAGAATCTGGCGATGGACCCACCGTCAAGTATGACACAAAACAGCCTGCGCGAAATCTGTGAAGACGCCGATTACGGTATTACCCTTTCAGACAGCACCCGTCTTTCGACACGACTTTGGAAACCTATCGATGCTTTGGGTGATCCCGTACCAGTCATCCTAGAGTTTCTGCCTTACCGTAAACGCGACGGCACAAATGCACGTGATGCGCTGACCCACCCCTATTTCGCCCAGCGCGGCTATGCATGTGCACGCGTCGATATGCGCGGCAATGGTGACAGTCACGGTCTGATGGCAGACGAATACACACAACAAGAACTAGATGACGCGGTTGAGGTCATTCGGCATCTGGCAGCACAGGATTGGTGCAATGGGTCCATCGGAATGATGGGGATCAGTTGGGGAGGCTTCAACTCACTGCAGGTCGCCGCGATGACACCACCAGAGCTTAAGGCAGTCATCACACTTTGCTCAACCGTCGACCGTTTCGCCGATGACATTCACTATAAGGGGGGCTGCCTGCTGAACGAGAACTTGGGCTGGGGCGCAACAATGTGGTCTTACTCAGGCCGTGCACCTGATCCGGCCCTACGCAGCGACTGGCGTGAGATGTGGTTGGATCGACTTGAGAACGAACCCTTCTTACCAGCAAAATGGCTGCGCCACCAAACACGCGATGAATATTGGAAACATGGGTCTGTTTGCGAAGACTTCAGCACTATTACAGCCAAGGTTTTGGCCATAGGTGGCTGGGGAGACGCCTACAAAAATACAGTTTCAAATATTGTTGAGAATATTGACGGCTCAAAAGGAATTGTTGGCCCTTGGGTACACAAGTACCCGCATTTCGCCACTCCCGAGCCGCGCATCGGTTTTTTACAAGAAGCACTACGGTGGTGGGACAAGTGGCTCAAAGGGATTGAAACTGGCGTTGAGAATGATCCAGACTTGCGCCTGTATCAAATGGACGGTGTACGCCCCCAAACATGGTACACCGAACGCGCAGGACGTTGGGTCGCCCAGACACCCGAACGCGATCACCATCACCCAGCAGAAATTCGGAAATATTTCTTGGGCGACGATGGGCTAACGGATGAACCAGCCACGATTGATGCCAATGTCATATCACCCCAAGATTGCGGAGCGGACTCCGGCGAATATTGTGCAATTTGGCTAGGCCCTGAAATGCCTGGTGATCAACGGCGTGATGATGCCCTATCAGCGATATGGGACGGAAACACATTAGATAGCGATCTAGTAATTACCGGAGCCCCAGAAATCACGCTATGCGTCAGCAGCGACAAACCTGTGGCGCAACTGGCGGCACGGTTAAATCACATTCACCCAGACGGATCCAGCACACGGATCACCTATGGTATACTAAACCTGTGTCACCGTGACGGGCATGGGAAATCCAAGCCGCTACCTATCAATCAATCCGTCAACGTTACGCTAAACCTTGATCAATGCGCCTATACTGTCCCAGCGGGACACCGTGTGCGCGTTTCCATTTCCAACGCCTATTGGCCACTGCTATGGCCCTCGCCCGAAGCGACACGCCTGCAAATTCATAGTGGTACTATAAATCTACCACTTTTGAACGAGGTCGCAGGCAGCACTGTCACCTTTCCGCCGCCAGAGGCGGCCGATCCTTGGGAAACAACCACAATCCGTGAAGACACGAACAGTCGTCGACAAGAGACCGACCTAAACACTGGCATCGTGCACCTCCACATCGTGGATGATTTCGGCAAAGTACGCGATGCAGATCACGGCCTGATCAATGGTTCTATTGCACGCGAACATTGGCAAATCCACCCCAACGATCCGTTATCAGCCAAAGGTAGCTGCCACTGGACAGACGAGCTAGAGCGCAAAAACATTAGATTGCGCACAGAAGCACGCTGTGAAATGTGGTCTGATAAGGACACTTTTTACCTTTCGGCTAAAATCGAAGCGTTTGAAAATGATCAACTTATCTATCAACGTGACCTAAACGATGAAATTTCGCGCAATGGCATCTGACACATCACCGTCATTAAAAAGTATTAACCCTTGCGAGTAGCAGGATAATGCGCAAACCTTAGCGCACACCAATCAAAAATGCGCGCATCAGACGCCACTAATTAACCAATTGGGAGATCACGATATGAGTAATGAACTCAAACTACTGTCCACGAAAGTTACCGCCGGCACGATGACGCGCCGCGAATTTATGAGCAAAGCTGCTGCACTTGGTGTGACAGCTGCTGTCGCTTCAACAATATTGGCTGACGCCGCTTATGCAGCGGGCCCCGTCAAAGGTGGAACTTTCCGCATGGGAGTTTCAGGTGGTGAGTCAACAAATTCACAAGACCCTGCAACATGGGCTTCCGACGCGCCTCTTGCTGGTGGCTTCATCTGGGGCGAAGCTCTTGTTTACCCTGGTCCAAATGGTCTCGAACCAAAAGTTGCTGAAAGCTGGGAGGGCTCCAACGCCGCAAAAACTTGGCGTTTCAAAGTCCGCAAAGGTATTACATTCTCTGACGGCACAGCAGTAACAGCCGAAGACGTTTTAGCGACTATGCAGCGTCACTCGAATGAAGACTCAAAATCAGGCGCTTTAGGTATCATGAAGGGCATCGAATCGATGCGCACAGATGGTGACGTTTTTGAACTGACGCTCGTTATTGGCAACGCAGATCTTCCATATCTCATGGCAGACTACCATTTGATCATCCAACCGAACGGTGGCTTTGACAACCCAGCTGCTGCAATTGGTACTGGTTTGTACACACTTGAGACAGATGAGCCAGGTGTTCGCATGACGTTTAAGAAGAACCCAAACCATTGGGCTGCGGACGAAATGGGGCACTACGATGAGGTCGAATTGATTGTGTTAAATGATGCAACAGCACGTACTGCAGCATTGCAATCTGGTCAGGTCGATACAGTCAACCGTGTTGAACCAAAAATCGCTAAACTATTGGGCCGTGCACCTACAATCGACGTGAAAACGACTTCTGGTCGTGGCCACTACGTATTCATTGCACACGTTGACACAGCACCGTTTGACAACAATGAACTTCGTCTTGCGCTGAAGCACGCAATGAACCGCCAAGAAATGGTCGACAAAATTCTTCAAGGTTATGGCTCGGTTGGCAACGACATGCCAATCAACGAAGCATACCCATTATTCGATGAAACTATTCCTCAGCGTTCATTCGATCTAGAAAAAGCAGCAGCACACTACAAGGCATCTGGCCACGACGGGTCGCCAATCATTCTGCGCACAGCAGATGGTGCGTTCCCTGGTGCCGTTGATGCAGCAGCGTTGTTCCAACAAACTTGCCAAGCAGCTGGTATCCCCCTCGAAATCAAGCGTGAGCCAAATGACGGTTACTGGTCTGAGGTTTGGAACGTTCAACCATATTGCGCATCTTACTGGGGCGGTCGTCCGGTCCAAGATCAGATGTACTCAACAGCGTATCTATCTTCAGCTGACTGGAACGACACACGTTGGAAACGTCCAGAGTTTGACGCGATGCTTCTAGAAGCACGTGCCGAACTAGACGAAGGCAAGCGCAAAGAGATCTATTCAAAAATGGGTCGCATGTTGAACGAAGAAGGCGGCGTTATGGTCCCAATGTTCAACGACTTTGTAGATGGGCTCTCTACTGAGATCCAAGGTTGGGAAACCAATCCATCAGGACCACAAATGTACTGGTATGCATTTGCAAAGACTTGGAAAGCGTAAGCCAGACTTATGCACCCCATTGTTAAATTGGTTGCCCAGCGTTTATCGCTGGGCATCCTCCTGCTCTTCGCCGCCTCTGCGCTCCTCTTTGGCTTGACCGAAATTTTGCCTGGTGACGCCGCACAGGCGCAATTGGGCCAATCAGCCACGCCTGAAAATCTTGCCAACCTGCGCGAAGAGATGGGCCTAAATCGCCCTGCCCTGACGCGTTATGCCCAATGGATCGGCGGCATTCTAACTGGCGACATGGGCAATGCCCTTTCCAACAAATTGCCTATCGGCGAACAAATCGGGAAACGATTGGGCGCAACGATGTTCTTGGCCTTCTGGGCCGCGCTCATCTCTGTTCCTGTTGCTATCTTGCTTGGGTTAGTCGCTGTGCGTTACCTCAACAGATGGCCTGACAAGGTGATCTCTGGCTCAACGCTAGCTGCGATTTCGTTACCAGAATTCATGATCGCCTATATTTTAATTTTCGTTTTCGCAGTGAAATTGGGCTGGGCACCATCTTTCGCCAATGTCCCACCCGACATGCCGCTGCTAGAAAAACTACATTCAATTGCCCTGCCAATTGCCGTTCTTACAATGGTTGTGCTGGCACACATGATGCGCATGACCCGCGCCGCAATCTTGAACGTGATGCAATCTGCCTACATCGAGACTGCAGAACTAAAAGGGCTGTCCAGCTTTGAAGTCATTCGCAAACACGCCTTTCCAAACGCTGTTGCGCCAATAGTGAACGTCGTCATGATCAACCTTGCCTACCTCGTTGTGGGCGTTGTCGTGGTTGAGGCTGTGTTTGCCTACCCAGGCATGGGCCAGTATTTGGTTGATGCTGTGGTGAAACGCGACGTGCCGGTTGTTCTGACTTCAGGTATTATCTTTTCCGCAGTCTATATCATCCTGAACATGATCGCGGACATCGTATCGATCCTGTCCAATCCGAGACTGAGGCACCCAAAATGAGCGTGTTGCCATCGCTGTTTCCAGCCAAGTTGTTTTCCCGCGCCTTTTATTCAGCGCACCCTAATACCAACGCGGGGATTTTCTGATGCGTATACCGCTGTCCGCCATTATCGGCCTATTCATAACAGGCGTCTATTTCTTCTGCGCCACCTTCGCCTCATGGGTTGCCCCCTACGGCATGGCCGAAACAGTTGGCGAAGTATGGGAACCCTCCCGCCTTGGGTTCCTACTCGGCACGGCCCCTGAAGGCACTATTGACGCCCAATACTGGCTTGGGACCGACCAAATTGGTCGCGATCTGTTGACCCGCATGATCTACGGTGGCCAAACGACTATTCTTATTGCAACTGCCGCTACGATCCTCAGCTTTACCACTGGTTCCGTTCTTGGGTTCTTTGCGGCTGTTTCTGGTGGCTGGGTTGATCAGGCTCTGTCGCGATTTGTGGACCTCGTGATGTCGATTCCGTCATTGATCCTAGCACTGGTAATCCTATCCGCGATCGACGTGACTGTTGTGACATTGATTGTCCTGATGGGCCTATTGGATTCCACCCGTGTATTCCGCCTTGCTCGCGCAGTAGCCGTAGATATTTCAGTGATGGAATTCGTCGAAGCCGCTCGTCTACGCGGTGAAAAAATAGCATGGATTATCTTCCGTGAAATTCTGCCAAACGCATTGTCGCCGCTCATTGCGGAGATGGGTTTGCGCTTTATCTTTATGGTGCTGTTCATCTCAACCCTGTCCTTCCTTGGTATTGGCGTTCAGCCACCATTGGCAGACTGGGGCGGGATCGTGAAAGAAAACAAAGACGGTATTAACTTTGGTATCAGTGCGGCCCTCTACCCTGCTGTCGCCATCGCAACATTGGCAATTTCAGTAAACCTGGTCGCCGACTGGGTGTTGAACCGCACAACCTCACTCAAAGGGGGGCGTAGCTAATGAGTTCTCCATTACTATCAGTTCGTGGCCTTAAAATTGGCGCAACTGTCTATCCTCCAGATGCCAAACCACATGACATCAAAATCGTGCACGGCGTCGATTTTGATGTTGAGGCGGGTAAGGTTCTTGGCCTTATCGGTGAATCCGGAGCGGGCAAGTCAACCATCGGATTGGCGACAATGGCCTATGGCCGCGGTGGTGTGAAACTTACAGGCGGCACAGTCTTCGTAAATAGCCGTGATGTTTTGCTGTCAGATCGGCGAGATGTGCGCAACCTGCGCGGTGCCGAAGTTACCTACGTATCTCAATCAGCAGCAGCATCCTTTAACCCAGCCAAACGGATCATGGAGCAAGTGATCGAGGCTGCTGTTTCGCAAAGCAAATTCTCGAAAAATGATGCACAAGCACGCGCTGTTGAGTTGTTTCGCAAACTCGACCTTCCAGAGCCTGAAACTATCGGTGATCGTTTCCCACATCAGGTATCAGGCGGTCAGTTACAACGCTGCATGACTGCGCTCGCGCTTTGTCCTGAACCCGATTTAGTGGTCTTTGACGAACCAACAACTGCGCTAGATGTAACCACCCAAATAGACGTGCTAAAAGCAATCAAAGAGGCAATCCGCGACACTGGTGTTGCCGCCCTTTATATCACGCATGATTTAGCCGTCGTCGCCCAAGTGTCTGACCACATTATGGTGCTGCGTCAGGGCGAAATGGTCGAATACGGCACTGCCGATCAAATCATCAACGCACCGGTTGATGAATATACCAAAGCGTTGGTTTCCGTCCGTTCCATTGACCACAAAGAGAAAACGCCAAGCGGTGAGCCATTGCTGCGGGTTCAAAACATCACGGCCCGTTATCGTGGTACAAAGTTTGATGTTCTAAAGGACATCAACGTTGATTTACACGCCGGTCAAACATTGGCGGTTGTGGGTGAATCCGGATCTGGAAAATCAACACTGGCACGTGTGATCACGGGCCTTTTGCCTGCGCGCGAAGGTGTTGTGAACTTTAATGGGCGTGAACTGTCCCCAGAATTGGCTAATCGCAGCCAAGATGATCTTCGTGAACTGCAAATGATCTACCAAATGGCGGACACAGCAATGAACCCGCGCCAGACCGTGGGCACAATCATTGGACGTCCACTTGAGTTTTACTTTGGCTTGAAGGGCGCAGAGAAGCAAAAGCGGATCAAAGAACTGTTGGACGAGATCGAAATGGGTGACGGCTTTATTGACCGTTATCCGGCTGAGTTATCAGGTGGGCAAAAACAAAGGGTCTGTATTGCACGCGCCCTCGCCGCCAAACCTAAATTGATTATTTGCGACGAGGTCACATCTGCCCTTGATCCATTGGTCGCCGATGGCATTCTTAAGCTTCTGCTTGATTTGCAAAAGGTTGAGGACGTCGCTTACTTGTTCATCACCCACGACATCGCGACGGTCCGCGCCATCGCCGATAGCATTGCCGTGATGTATCAAGGCGAGGTTGCGCGCTATGGTGGCAAGACCGAAGTGCTTTCACCACCGTTTGACGATTACACTGATCTGTTGCTGTCATCTGTTCCAGAAATGAAACTGGGCTGGCTTGAGGACGTGATAGCAAATCGCAAAATGCAAAGTGGTGGAAATTAGATAACCCAATCACAACGCGACGAAGAGACGTACATGGAAAACAAACTGCTGCTTATCATTTTAGATGGTGTCCCTTATCGCAATTGGCGCCGTCTGTTTGGCAACCTTGAGGGCTGGGTGGATTCAGGTGATGCGCGGGTTTGGAAGATCAAATCGGTCCTCCCGTCAATCTCTGCCAGTTGCTATGCCTCCATCCATACAGGCGTGACGCCCGCAGAGCACGGCTGCACGGGCAACGGCAACGTATTCCGCCTGTCCCAACCGGATGTTTTCTCACAAACACGACTGGCAGGCGGCACAACAGGTGCGGTTGCTCATTCTTTTTGGTCCGAATTCTTCAACCGCCACCCCTATGACTTTGTGCGCGATGTCGAATACGACGAACCCGAAAGCGACACGATCAATTATGGTAGGTTCCACACCATGACGGGCTATGGGCACGCCAATCAGATGACACCAAGCGACATCGATCTATTTGGGTCTCTGACCAATCTTTGTCTGCGGTTTGGCCTGAATTACGGGATGTTGCACACTTGTACGCTCGACAGCATGGGCCACCGTTTTCAGCATGAAAGCCTTGAGATGGATCATGCCTGTTTTGTTATGGACGAGATGCTGGCCCCTTTCATCACCAAGTGGCGCGATGCGGGATATGAGGTGATTGTGACGGCAGATCACGGACAGGATGAACGTGGTCACCACGGTGGACGTGGTGCATTACAGCAAGAGGCTGCATTGTACTATTTTGGAGATGCAGAGGGTCCAGACGAAGACACCGTCATTGATCAGCTTCAATTGGCCCCAACGATCCTATCCCGATTGGGTGCTTCTATTCCAGACAGCATGAAAGCCAAGCCGTTTTTATCTTAAAACTTTGGCAGCTCAGCTTTAGCCAATGCACTTAATGACTGCGCCATACGTTCGAAACTTGCGCCTGCCTTCGCCGACATAACCCGCGCGCGAAGATAGGCGTGGACCAATCCCGTTTCGTTGATCCAAACAGCCTGCCCTTCAGCAGCCACTATAGCATCGCGGTAATCCTTCCCATCGCCTGACAATGGATCACATTCCGCAGTGATAATTACTGTTGCTGGAAGGTTCGTAAAATCCTTGTCGTGCAAGGGTGCATAGGTTGGATCGCCGTACTTGTCCTGACCTGCAGATCGGATGTTCATATAGAATTCCATATCCTGCGTGGTTAGTCCCGGTGCCTGTGCATGCGTGATATAGCTGCCTTTGCTATGATCCCCACCTAGCCCCGGATAGATCAACAGTTGCCCTGTAATGCGGCCATCAAAACGGCCACGCGCATAGTGCGTCACAGCGGCAACAAGGTTACCACCAGCACTGTCACCACACATGACAATAGCGCCCTCAAAGGCTGCACAAGACGCCTCAAATGCTGCCCAAGCATCGTCAAAATCATTTGGATGGGGGTGTTCTGGCGACAGGCGATAATCCACAGCGACAACACGCAGTCCTGTCATCGAACAAAACTCCGCACAAACGCTGTCATGGCTATCCAGACCGCCAACAACAAAGCCACCGCCATGGCAAAAGAAAATCGTTGCAGTTGCTAAGTCTGCGGGCGAATAAACGCGGCAGGGGACGCCGCCCAAAGGCACATCTTCAACGGTGATATTTGATGGGCGGCCTTGATCAAAGGCCACACACATCTTGTTATAAAGCGCCCGTTGATTGGCGATACTTAGGCCCACCGCATCATCAGGATAGTGACGTGCGCTTTCGTTCAAAAAGGCCCAAACTTCATCGTCCAAAAGCGCACTATAATCAGCCATTAGTCTGCTGCTTCCGTATGTTCCCATTTGCCAATGAACCCACCAAGGATGGTTTGGATCGCTGTATCAGAAACACCATTCGCTTCAATCTGTGCCACCAGACCGCGTTTTTTGTCGTCGATCACACTCACAACGCGGGATTCCAATCCATTGGTTTCTAGTACCTCATTGTAGATACGGGTAATCGCGTCTTTACGTAGGTCCGGCTTAAAGATTTTGCCAACTGCCGTCTTAGGCAATTCATCCATAATCTTGATGTGTTTTGGCTGCGCTGCGCGCTCTTTCACATGTGTTTTGCAATGCGCGATCAGCTCTTCTGGAGTGACAGCTGCACCGTCGATCAGCTCAACAAACGCACAGGGCAATTCGCCAGCATGGGCATCGGGTTGGCCGATTGCACCAGCGAAGCTAACGGCAGGATGCCCCAAAAGCGCCTCTTCGATTGCGGCAGGATCGATGTTGTGGCCCCCACGAATGATAAGGTCTTTGGCACGGCCAGTGATCCACAAATACCCATCTTCATCCACACGGCCCAAGTCACCCGTGCGCAGGTATTTCTCGTTATAATAAAGGTCTTTGTTCTTTTCAGCTTCAGTATAGGTGTGCCCAACATAAACACCGGGGTTAGAAACACAAATCTCACCAACTTCATCGACACTGGCATCGATTAGACCGTTGTCTGTGCCTTTGATGATTTTGATATCAGTGTAAGGGAACGGGATCCCGATACTGCCAATTTTCTTCTCACCGTCCACTGGGTTGCCTGACACAAGGCAAGTTGCCTCTGTCATACCATAGCCCTCGACGATGGTAACGCCTGTAGTTTTCTCAAAGCGTTTAAACAGTTCTACCGGCAAAGGCGCCGATCCAGAAAACGCAGTCTTAACCGTACTGATATCTGCATCCACTGCGCGCTGCATCATTGCAGCCAAAGCCGTTGGAACGGATACAATGAAGGTCACTTTCCAACGCTCTGTCAGCTTCCAGATATTATCCAGAACGCCTTCGCCACGGTACCCTTGCGGCGTTGGGAACACAACGTGCGCCCCACTGGCCAGTGCACCCAGCAACATGACCTGACAGGCCATCACGTGGAACAATGGCAATGGGCACAACATTACGTCGTTCTCATCCAGCAAAATTTCTGCGCCAACCCAACCGTTGTAAATCGTGCCAGAATAAAGGTGCTGCGCAACCTTTGGCATACCTGTCGTGCCACCAGTGTGGAAATAGAAGGCGACGCGATCTTCCTGAACGTCTTCGAAATCAAGCGTTGTGTTTTGCTTGTTAAGCTCTGTGTTAAAGTTTTTGTACTCCACGCCCGGTGCTTGCGTCATCTTTGGGCGGATCAAAGGGATGATCCAGCTTTTTGGTGGGCTCACATAACGCAACAGGTCGACTTCCAAGACTGTCTTCACGTTCGGGGCCAAAGCAACAGCAGCGGCTGTTTTCTCAGCAACATCTGTCTTTGGGAAGGCGCGTAAAGTTACGACAACCTTGGCACCTGTCTCGCGCAAAATCGCGCCAATCTGCTCTTCATCCAGTAGCGGATTAATCGGGTTTGCGATCCCTGCAACACCACCACCTAAAAGGCTAAGAACCGCTTCGTTACAGTTTGGAAGAATGTAGGCGACAACATCTTTTGGCCCAACATCTAGCGAACGGAATAGGTTCGCGGTTTGGGTCGTTTTATCTTTTAACTGCGTCCAGTTGAATGTCTCTGCCTTGTCTTTTGGGCCAGAAAAAATCTGATAGCTCACCGCATTATTTTGCGGGAACTTTTCAGTTGTTCGACTGATCAAACCATAAAGCGTAACCGGCAGGTCGCGCTCCTCCCATGGCATCTCAGCTTCGATACGGTTTCGATCAGTCATACCTTCGTAAGCCATGTTTATTCCTCCCAAATCCACCCCTCTGACGGGGGTGATAAATTCCCTGCAAATAAGATGCGGTGGAATGGAAAAATACGCAAGGATTAGAGGAAGAATTCAGCATCGGTAAACGCCACGTCAAGTTAAGGCTCACAACGGAAAAGGACGACCCAGTCTTGGATCGTCCTTCTACATTTTAACTTAGCGTCCCGAGGCTTTACCCCAAGTCACTCAATCCGAATTAGGCTTGCGGAATGCGCAACACTTGACTCGGATAGATTTTGTCAGGGTGGCTTGGCATTGGCTTATTTGCTTCAAAGATTTCTTCGTAGCGCGCGCCGTTGCCAAGGTTCTTAGAAAAAACTGTCCAAAGCGTATCGCCCTTTTCAACAGTGTGAAACACATGCTCGCCTGCACTTGGAACACTGTCTTCAACAGACGCAACACTGCTAACGTTTCCAACCGCCAAGATGATTTTTTCTTTTATCTCTTGGCTAGCAGCTTCGCTGGACACTTTGACTGTGTCAGCATCAACGGTGATTTCCATACCAGTCGCGTCTAGGCCTAACTCTTTGATTTCGTCCTGCAACGCACCACCGTCTAGCGCTGGCTCATCGTCACCACCAAATAGTTTTTTGCCACTGCCTTTAACAAAGATCCACAAACCCAACAAAAAAATCTCTCATATTAAATTTATGGTTTATTACTGTCGTGGATCGCCCTCAACTGGAAGGGGAACAATTATCGAAATCAGTCTGTGCCATGGCCATCCGTAAACTGCAATCGTGCAAGGCGAGCGTACAGACCATCCTCAGCAACCAACTCATCGTGCTTACCAGAGGCAACAATGCGCCCTGCATCCAACACAACGATACGGTCCGCCTTCTTCACTGTTGCCAAACGGTGCGCGACAATTAAAGTTGTGCGGTCCGCACTCAGACTATCCACAGCTGCCTGCACCAAAACTTCGCTTTCTGCGTCCAAGGCAGATGTCGCTTCATCCAACAGCAAGACCGGCACGTCGCGCAGGATCGCACGCGCAATCGCAATCCGCTGCTTTTGACCACCCGACAACATCACACCGCGCTCACCCAGCGGGCTATCGTATCCTTCTGGGAGGCTTTGGATAAACTCATGAGCTGCAGCCGCTTTAGCCGCACTTTCAATTTGCACGTCTGTAGCATCAGGGCGACCAAACCGGATATTTTCGCGTGCCGACGTTGCAAAGATAACTGGATCTTGAGGGACCAGAGCGATGTGTTCGCGGAACGCATCGCGCCCTAGATCAGACAATGCATGACCATCTAATAGAATGCGGCCTGCTTGAGGATCATAAAAGCGCAGAATCATCTGAATAATTGTGGTCTTACCCGCACCAGACGGACCAACAAATGCAACAGTTTCACCCGGCTCAATAACCAAATCAACGTCGTCCAACGCCTTAACGCCAGGACGCGCAGGATATGAAAAGGTCACATTATCAAACTGGATACGGCCACGCACGGGTTTGGCCAAAGTAAGCGGAACATCATGATCCTGAACACTATCGACGGTCTGCAACAATTCGATCAATCGCTCTGTGGCACCTGCAGCACGCTGCAATTCACTCCAAATCTCAGAAAGTGCTGCAACCGCACCCGCCACCATGACCGCATAGATAACGAACTGGATCAACGCACCCGAACTCATAACGTCCGCGCGTACATCGTTTGCACCAATCCACAAAACGCCCAAAACTCCTGTGAAGATAAGGAAAATAACAATCATCGTCATAGCCGCACGTGTCGCGATGCGGCGTTTAGCGGAATCAAAACTTTGCTCAGTCACATCAGAAAACTGGCGGCGGCTAATTTTTTCATGGGTAAACGCTTGTACGGTTTGGACGGCCGTTAGCGCCTCAGACGCGCTACCAGAGGATGCAGCAATCCAATCTTGGTTCTCGCGACTGATCACACGCAAGCGACGGCCAAGTAGAAGGATAGGAATGATAACGGCGGGCACAATCAACAAGACCAGCGCTGTCAACTTTGCAGAGGTTAGCATCATCAAAACCAACCCTCCCGCAAATATCAGCATATTGCGCAGTGCAATCGACACCGAAGATCCAATGACGCTAAGGATCAACGTAGTATCTGTGGTGATCCGACTTAGAACCTCACCGGTCATGATGTTTTCGTAAAAGGAAGGCGACATGCCAATCACACGGTCAAAAACTGCTTTACGTATGTCTGCTACAACCCGTTCGCCCAATCGCGTCACCAGGGCGTAGCGCAGACCAGTACCCAGCGCCAACAAGGCAGCAATAGCGATAGCAGCTAGAAAATACTGATCCAGAATGGTCCCATCGGCGGTCCCAAAATTATCAATTACTCGGCGCACGGCCAGTGGCAAAGCCAGCGAAATCATTGCCGTCAAAACAAGTGCAAAAATCGCAGCCGCCATAAGCAAGCGGTAGGGCAACACGAACGGCCAAAGCGCGCTTAGACCGCTAATTTTCTTTGCTTTTTCACGCTGATCTGTGGCGCTCATACCGACAGGGGAAGGTGCCACATTGGTATGCGATGATGAGTCAGCCATGGAATTTCCTTTTTGCAACTGCAGCGCTTTTGGCAACCTGTAGTACATAGGTCAAGAACCTAGAAACCGCATCTGCATGATCGCACACGTCTATTGTGGAAAATATTGGAGCGGGTAGCGGGAATCGAACCCGCGCCTTAAGCTTGGAAGGCTCTTATGATACCATTTCACCATACCCGCGCTGTCCGATGGGTTACGTTAAAGCCAAAGGGGGGTCAAGATGCTAAGGTGCAGATTATACCTTCTAATGTTCACAAATTTCGCGGATGATTCCAGTACAATGTCAACGCAACGCTGTCACCGAAGCTAAAGGCGAACACTTCATGAAAACCCTCATCTTGGCTGTAGTCACCGCCCTTCTACCGGTTGCGGGTTTTGCGCAATCACCCGACTGCTCAGCACCCCAAAAGCAGATGGACATGAATGACTGCGCCTCAAGCGCCTATGCCTCTGCAGATGTATTGCTGAACCACACATGGAAAATCGCAATTCGCGACGCCAAAAATCGCAATAGTCGCCTAGAAAATGATGAAATCCCGAGCGAGGATGTTGCGCACAGCGCAGCGCACTTGGATCAAGTACCGCGATCAGGCATGTCTGGCCGAAATCACAATTGCGCGCGATGGCTCAATCCAACCGCTCATTCAATACATCTGTCTTGAGCGCCTGGCCCTAAACCGCATTGAAGATTTGGAGTTCTTCAGGGACCTGATTGAGCCCTAGCGCAATCTACCCAACCCCGAAAACGGCACCCCGGCAAGTTGCGCCATGTGCCAGCCAAGAACCAAATTACTGCTGAGCACAGGTATATCCAGCTCAGCCTCAAGCGGCGCAATCACATCCAATGTCCGCAAATTCGTACAGGACAAAAATAACCCGTCCACCTGCGCATCTGCACATAAATCGCGCGCTGCATTGATGATGGATGGCCCATCAATACGCACAACATTTTCCTCAACCTCTTCGGCAAAGCTGCCAAAAACAGGCGTGTGAACATCAGCATCCGCCAATACGTCACGCAGACGCCCCGATACCTCAGCGATATAAGGCGACAAAAATGCCAGTCGTTTGATTCCCAGACGATTGCAGACTGCAATCAACGCGCTAACCGGTTCTGTCACGCCTTGTGTCGCAGCCCCTGCTTTCACCAAATTGGCGATGTGATTGGGACCGATCTGAGCGGTTCCAGAGGTACACCCATAACCAATCGCACTGAATTCAGCCGCTTGTGGCAGCAATGATGCCGCCCCAGATATCTCATTGGCCATCTGCTGCAACGTTTCAGAAGTCACCACCGGCGCACTGGGTACCCGCGTCACGTACAGCGGCGCATCCCCCAGAATCCTGCGCATATCGCGCTCAATTGTCTCGTCGGTTTGCAACACGATCAGCCCGATGGCCGGCGTATCATTGGGGGCTAAAGTGTAGCTGTAAACACTCATACGCTAACCAACGAAGGTCCTGAACGCGCGTTCAAGAACACCGCGCCCGTTTCAGTGATCGCGATGTTTTCTTCATGCACCATGATACGCCCATCAACGGTTTCCACCGATGGCTCAAGCGTCAGCACCATACCTGCTTCCAACACTGTTCGGTCCGTAGGTATAATCGACGGCCATTCCGTCAACTGCATCCCTAACCCGTGACCCAAACGCCCTGCATTCGCCACCGCGTCACTGTCACCAGCAACCACCCCTGCCATTGCATGGAACAAATCACACATCATCGCACCAGGTTTTGCAGCTGCCATCCCAGCATCAACAGCCTCAATCAAATTGCTATGGCCCGACTGGGCAATAGCAGACGGTGCCCCAACCGCAAAGTTGCGATCGAAATCACAGAAGTATCCGTCCCATGCAGCGCCAGTATCCAACATCAGGATATCGCCCTGCACCAATGGCGCCTCAGTCGCAGGAGAAATCACGTCGTAATACCCGTCCTGACCCGCCGCTCCTGCCAAATAAGGCACCCAATCGGCCCCTTCCTCTAGCAGTAACATTTGAAAATGACGGAACACCTTTTCCAACGGCACACCTGCCTGCGCAATTTCAGGCACACGCGCAAAGGCAAGGGTTGCAATTGCACCTGCCTGCGCAATTTTGGCAATTTCAGCCTGTGATTTGATCTTGCGCAAACGCACCACGATTTCGGCATCGTCCACAATCGAAAGGCCCTGTTGCAGTGCGTTCCAGCTGTGCATAGGCATACGCACATGGGTTTCTAACCCGCTCGGCACACCAATTTTTCCATCAGTCCCTGCCACTTCGCACAAAGCATCGCGTAGCAAGCTGACGCCATCATCTTGCAAATCAGGGGACCGCCAGCTGCGGATATCCTTGATCCAACTGCGCGACATCAAAGCCACGCCAATGGATGGGATCACAGCAATCGGATCGCCAACAGCAGGGACAATCAAAAACCACGGACGCGCCGGGCTTTCCCAAAAACGGGTCAAATAACCCGTAAAATAACGCACTTCGGGTTCAGTGCTTAGCAACAAACAAGCTAAGCCTGCTTTCGCCATCATCGTTTGTGCACGGCTCAAACGATGACGATATTCAGCCTCGTCAAATCCACGTTGTGGGGCCGCACTCATGCGGGACCTTCGCTAAGAATACAAAGCACAAGCGCATCATTACCGATGGCTAAAGATTCCTTTGTTGAGACCAGACCTGCCAAACCAGCGGCTCCTGACGTACTGGATGGGTATCCATGCGCCTGTGCCAAATCCGCGCCGGCAGTGCCCTCATCCTCGGTCAACGTGATGAACACATCCGCGTCACGCGCCAACCCTTTAAGCGCGATCAACGATGGTTCCTTACAATCCAAACGACCCATGTTTGAAACTGGACCTTCCGCAGTCACAAATTTACCTGCCTTAACAGAGGCCACCAAGGCTGGTGCCAACTCAGGTTCAACAACCACAATTGTTGGTTCAGCCCCCCACGCGTCACGTGCCAGCGCAGCACATGATCCGGCCAAACCGCCCACACCTGCTTGCAAAAAGATATGGGTGGGAACCTCTGGCACCTGCTCAATCGCCTCGCGCATGAGCATCAAATAGCCCTCCATCAAACGATGTGGGCGCTCGTAATACCCTGGCCATGACGTGTCCGACAGAATATCCCAGCAATTGTCATTGGCTGCCTTCAACGCAGCCGCCATGCTGTCCTCATAGATAGCACCTTCGCGCACAACCTGCGCACCCAAGCCGCGTAAACGATCAGCAAAAACTTCAGGCACCGATTCCGCAATATAGACTACGGCAGATGCCCCAAAGGCCGAAGCCCCCGCCGCGACCGACATACCATGATTGCCAGCGCTTGCTGTCACATATGTACGGCCTTTTGCCCGTCCTGCCTTGGCATCATGTGCGATCACATATGCTGCACCCAATGCCTTAAAACTGCCCAGCCCCATGCGATTGCGCTCGTCCTTGACCCAAACGGATGCAACGCCTAAATCATTGGCCAAACTGGCCACATCATGCAGCGGTGTTTCTGCTGCCTCGGGGCAACGTTGGATCAGGTCTGCAACGGATTGGTGATCGACGCTTGGGATTGGAACATCGTCCAAGCCAGATACATGTTTGCGGGGGGTGTTTTGAAAAATTTCCATGCGTCAAACGACGATGATTTGGACCAAGCGTCAAGTGATTTTACGCCCATAACAAGTCGTTCTTGGATCATGAAACGCAGTGGCCCTATCCCAACAAGGCCACCGCGGTTTTTTATACGAAGTCGATAAACTTGTTCATCGGCATTTCGCGAATACGTTGGTCGGTCGCCGCAAAGATCGCATTAGACAATGCAGCAGCAGCTGGTGGAACCCTGGGTTCGCCCATGGACTGAGGCCTCGCTTAGGTTTTTGGCAGCTGTTTTCACAGCGGCGCGGATACGGGGGTAAGTGCCACAACGGCAAAGGTTGCTGCTCATTGCGTCGTCAATTTCATCGTCAGTGGGTGCTGGTGTTTCCAGCACAAATGCAGCCGCCGCCATCATCTGACCGGACTGACAGTAACCACATTGTGCAACTTGATGTTCGACCCATGCAGATTGCACAGCGTGCATCGCATCAAGTGTACCAAGCCCCTCAATTGTAACGACTTCTCCATCAATATCTTCTGCAGCAACTTGACAGGCTTTGACAGCTTCGCCGTTCATATGAACGGTGCAAGCACCGCACTGGGCAATACCGCAACCGTACTTAGGACCTGTGATCCCTAGTTCGTCGCGCAGCACCCAAAGAAGGGGCATATCAGACTCAACGTCGATGTCGTGCTGGGTGCCGTTAACGGTTACTTTCATCCCAAGGTGCCTCTTAATTGGGTTATTTGAGATATATGTATCCAAGCAAAATAAACCACTCCACAGTAGCGTCCCGAGAACTAGTTAATTGAGCGTGCGTCTCAATATTCAATACAAACTGCACAGTTAGCAAAGTGTTCTGAACATTGCCCAAATCCCAAGACAGCCAAAACAGCTGCCACAAACGCAAAACTGTGCAATTCAACCCGCGAACTTCACAGTTTTCTCACCTCATCCAAGGCAAATGTAATTCACGAATTGTTAACCCTGTTTTCAGCGCTAACCTTTTTAAATATCAGCTTAATTTAGAATTCAACAACTGCGCGGATAGACTTACCAGCATGCATCAATTCAAAGCCCTCATTGATTTGATCAAGTGTCAGCTTGTGCGTGATCATGGGGTCGATCTCGATCTTGCCATTCATATACCAATCAACAATTTTTGGAACATCTGTACGGCCTTTGGCCCCACCAAACGCAGTTCCGCGCCATGTACGACCGGTGACCAATTGAAACGGGCGTGTTGAGATTTCAGCGCCTGCTGGTGCCACGCCGATGATGATGCTCTCACCCCAACCTTTGTGTGACGCCTCTAGGGCAGTACGCATGACGCCTACGTTGCCAGTTGCATCAAACGTGTAATCTGCACCACCGCCCGTTAGTTCAACAAGATGCTCAACCAGATCGCCCTCAACTTTAGATGGGTTCACAAAATGAGTCATGCCGAAACGTTCGCCCATCTCAATACGGCCTTCATTCAGATCCACACCAACGATTTGATCCGCCCCCGCAAGACGCAAGCCTTGAAGAACGTTCAAGCCGATGCCGCCCAGACCAAAGACGATAGCCGTTGAACCAATTTCAACTTTAGCCGTGTTGATAACAGCGCCAATGCCCGTAGTTACACCACACCCGATGTAGCAGATTTTGTCGAATGGCGCGTCTTTACGGACCTTCGCCAATGCGATCTCTGGAACAACTGTGTGGTTCGCGAAAGTGGAACAACCCATATAGTGGTGGATCGGTGTGCCATCCAACATAGAAAAGCGTGTGGAACCGTCTGGCAACAAGCCTTGGCCTTGTGTGCTGCGCACTTTTTGGCAAAGGTTGGTTTTTGGGTTCAGGCAGTACTCGCACTCACGACATTCTGGTGTGTAAAGCGGGATCACGTGATCGCCCACTTCCAATGATGTTACGCCTTCACCGATTTCGATTACAACGCCTGCGCCCTCATGGCCCAAAATCGCTGGGAAGATACCTTCTGGATCATCGCCTGAACGGGTAAATTCATCTGTGTGGCATAGGCCTGTCGCTTTGATTTCAACCAAAACTTCGCCTGCATGTGGACCGTCAAGGTTCACTTCCATAACTTGAAGTGGCTGACCTGCTGTGACTGCAACTGCTGCACGGGTGCGCATCATATGCGTATCTCCTGTTGATTTTCCATATAAGAACCGCCGCTCCATTGCTGCAATCTTTGGCGAACACCAAGGGGTGTTGTCAACAGATTGACCCCTTTAGGTGAGCAACAAGTCCGATAATTTTTCAGCAGCCGATTTTAGCGTGCCGACATTTTGGGTAATTTTTACCAAGTTGTTACGCTGCAAAGGGGAGTGTGCGGACAATGTAGACACAAGGCGTCCTTGGTCATCCACAATAGCAACAGCCACCGCGACCATGCCGTACATGAATTCCTCATCATCCGTGGAATAACCACGCTTGCGCGTTTTGCTAAGTTCAGTCTTGAGGGCAGCAACATCAGTAATTGTTTTACTGGTGAGTTGTTCAAGTTTGTGGGTCGCAAGATAGCGATCCAAGTAACGTGGGTTCAATGAACTGAGGTACATTTTACCAGATGCGGTACAGTGCAGCGGCACTCGAGTCCCTACTGGCAACTGAATGCGCAGCGGCCATTTGGTTTCGATCCGCTCAAGGTACACCATATGTTCACGGTCTGGGACCGATATGTTGCACGTCTCGTCCATCTGCTCAACAACTTCGGTCAATATGGACAGGCGTAGGGTGCGCAGGCGTTGTGAGCTAAGCGTATTCACTGAAAGGCGGCGCAGGCGTGGACCCGGTCCATAAGACCGTCCATCGATGTGGCGCTGTAGGAAACCTTCCTCTTCGGCAGTGTTAAACAGTCGGTGCACGGTGGGTTTTGGTAGGCCCAGCGCTTCAACTAAACCTGCAGGCGTCACGGGGACGCCTGCACGCGCAACTTCTTCCAACAACAACAATAGCCGTAAGTTTGTTGGAATCTGTACTTTTAGGTCTGCCACATCGTTTGGCATTTACTCACCTTATCTAGTTGGCAACAGCCATAGTGCCAATTCAGGTGTAAGTGCAACCAAGATCCATGTTGAGATCAAAGCGATCAAGTATGGAACTGTGTAGCGCAGCAGCCTGAAGTATGGCACCCCCGTGACGCCCAGCCATTGTCAATTAATGAGACTTTTATTATCAAAAATTAGTAGTATGGTAAATTCTACCTGTATAGTCTTAATTGTGACAGTCAGGAGTATCCTTGTGAAAACAGACTATATTATTGTTGGTGCAGGCTCTGCTGGTTGTGTTTTAGCCAACAGATTAAGCGCTAATCCTTCTTGCAATGTTATGTTGTTAGAAGCCGGTGGTCGTGACTTAAATCCGTGGATTCACATCCCAGTTGGCTATTTCAGGACGATTCACAATCCAAACGTTGACTGGTGCTACAAGACAGAACCAGACGCAGGTCTGAATGGCCGTTCCATTGAATGGCCCCGTGGCAAGGTTCTGGGCGGTTCTTCTTCGCTTAACGGTCTTTTGTATGTGCGCGGTCAGGCGCAGGACTATGATCGCTGGGCCCAAATGGGCAACGCAGGCTGGTCATGGGACGATGTGCTGCCCCTTTTTAAAAATGCAGAAAATAACGAACGCGGTGCGAATGACTATCACGGTGACGACGGTCCATTGTCTGTGTCCAACATGCGCATTCAACGCCCTATCACAGACGCATGGGTCGAAGCGGCGCAAGCGGCGGGTTACCCTTTCAACCCTGATTACAACGGTGAAACCCAAGAGGGCGTTGGCTTTTTCCAACTGACATCAAAGAACGGACGTCGTTGTTCCACGGCTGTTGCATACCTAAACCCTGCCCGCAGCCGCTCCAATTTGCAGATCGTCACCCATGCTCAAGTGCAAAAGGTGAATATCGAAAACGGTGTGGCAACTGGTGTCACCTATAAAGAGCGCAGCGGTGCCGAAGTGGTGGTGAAAGCCAACTGCGAGGTAATTCTAAGCGGTGGGTCTATTAACTCCCCTCAATTACTCATGTTGTCAGGCATCGGCGAAGCGGCTCAACTGCAAGAGCACGGCATTGAGGTTAGGAAAGATTTGAACGGCGTGGGCAAGAACATGCAGGACCACCTGCAGGCCCGTTTGGTTTACAAATGTAATGAACCAACACTGAACGACGAAGTCGGCAGTTTGTTTGGCCAGGCCAAGATTGGTCTTAAATACCTGATGACCCGCACTGGCCCAATGACGATGGCCGCCAGCCTTGCCACCGGTTTCATGAAAACACGCGAGGATTTGGAAACGCCGGATGTGCAATTCCACGTCCAACCGCTGTCTGCCGAAAACCCCGGTAAGGGGGCCGACAAATTCTCGGCCTTCACCATGTCGGTCTGTCAGTTGCGCCCAGAAAGTCGTGGAGAAATCCGTTTGGTCTCTGGCGATGGTCAGGTCTATCCCAAGATTATTCCAAACTATCTGTCCACTGAAACAGATTGCCGTACGGTTGTGGCAGGCGTGAACATCGCCCGCACAATCGCCAAACACGCGCCACTTGCCGGTAAGATTTCCCAAGAATACCGCCCTCATGCGGATCTAGATATTGATGACTATGACGCCACCCTTGATTGGGCGCGCAACAACACCGCCTCTATCTATCACCCAACGGGCACCTGCAAGATGGGCAGCGGGCAAGACGCCGTTGTAGACGCGAAACTGCGCGTGCACGGAATCAGCGGTTTGCGGGTCGCGGATTGTTCTATTATGCCAGAAATCGTATCGGGCAACACCAACGCCCCTGCTATCATGATCGGCGAAAACTGCGCCAAGATGATCCTAGCAGAAGCTTAATCTACGGCGGTAATCGCCCCCTGTTGCACAAGCGTCGTGTTGCATATGCGTAGTGTTACGGTAATCTAACCGTAACACGCCCCTCTAGCTTGAGGGGTAGACGTTTTGCGACAGGAAATTTGAATGACTATTCGCCCTTTCAACATCGACCCCACACATTGCTTTATCGCCAATGAATGGGTGCCTGCGCTGTCGGGCCAAACGCTTGCGCTGAAAAACCCATCAGACGGCACAACCTTATGCGACATCGCACGGGGCAACGCAGCGGACATTGACCGCGCGGTTGCCGCCGCGGATGCAGCACTGGAGGGTGCGTGGGGCAAATTGGCGGCGTTTGAACGGGGGCGCATCCTGCACCGCATTGGTGAACTGGTCCTTGAAAACATAAACGAATTGACGGCCCTTGAATCCATGGACGTGGGCAAACCTGTTAAACAAGCCCGTGCAGACGTTGTTGCCCTTGCCCGCTATATGGAATTTTATGCAGGGGCCGTAGACAAAATTCACGGCGCGACGATCCCGTTTCTTGAGGGCTATACCGTCTATACCATGCGCGAACCCCACGGGGTTACGGGGCATATCATCCCGTGGAATTAC
>Ga0209713_10000059_pt1:2500-62500 | contig 64255 bp, 68 predicted proteins | sample ArcOceMetagenome_3_FD_187444 | JGI IMG/M metagenome (GOLD analysis project Ga0209713, IMG submission 187444) | Marine eukaryotic phytoplankton communities from Arctic Ocean - Arctic Ocean- Svalbard ARC20M Metagenome (SPAdes) (version 2) | ecosystem: Environmental > Aquatic > Marine >...
AAATATACCCTGTTTGTTATTTAACATTATAACGTAAAAATACTGTTAAAGACTGTAATTTATCTTTTTAACTCTTTAAAAAGATAGGCCATTAGAAGAAGCCTGATTTCTACAATAAACCTCTTTAAATCGGAGAAGGAGGGATTCGAACCCTCGGTACGAAGAACGTACACTTGATTAGCAATCAAGCTCTTTCGGCCACTCAGACACTTCCCCCAAAGTAGAAACGGCTTTTTCTTTTCGATTGAAAAAAAGCCATTTCTTAACAGTTTTAACCTAAATGTAATCAATAAGGCAATTTATTGCCAGGAGCCAGGTTTGAACTGGCGACACGAGGATTTTCAGTCCTCTGCTCTACCGACTGAGCTATCCTAGCAAACTCTAATGAAAGTTGCCCTTCTCGTTTATATTAGCAGAAAAGTCAGGATAAAGGCAAGAGCTTTATTTATTTTTTTCATATTTTCAAAGCATTACTCTAAAAAAAAGCCCTGTCTTAATAAGAAGAATTCAAATCTAATCAATAACTACGCATGGTTCAGAAAAACTTTGTCTACACTAAAACAGATCTGACCCATGCGTGGTACTTAAAGACTAGTCTTGGAAACGATTATTAACTTTTAACCAATTTTGCGCTTCGATATAATTCGTAGGCGCTAATCGAATCGCTTCTTGCCAAAAATCAGCAGCTTTATTGAATAAAGCTTCTGAAGATTGTACATCTCCAGCTTCAATCGCTTGTTCACCACGATAATGATAAATAACAGCAATATTATTTAATGCTTGAGGCAAACAAGGATTTCGTTCTAAGGCTTGATAATAATAATCTAACGCCTTGGTATGTTCTCCATTACTCGTATGAATTAAACCAATGTTATATAGAATATAACTTCGATCATAAGGATCTGTCTCTAATCTCATCGCTTCATAATAATTTTGTAATGCTTCTGCATATTCACCTTCAGCTTGAGCAGACATCCCTTCTCGATAATAAGTAAAAGCTTCTTTTTCACGCTTTGTAGTCGGCATTACTTTTAATAAAATATCGGCAATGACCGTAAAGGTTTTGTCAATGAAATTATCGTTTCTTTGTGAACGTGGCATATTTTTTTATTTTGTCCTGTTTTCTTTCTATTATTTTAATATAGAAACGTTTAAAGAGAATGTTTTTTTTATAGTTAGTTTACGATCGAATAAAACTGAGCTAGAATGAGTCATGTATCTGTAAAACAGATCAATATTTTTGAAAAGGAAATCACGTGAATAAATTCGTTTTAAAAGTTTTATGGCTTGAGAAAAGTGTTGCCATTGCATTAGACCAACGTGCAGGAAATACCACGCACCCATTAACCGAGTATTACTTCTGGCCACGAAAAGATGCTTGGGAAGAATTAAAAAATCAATTAGATACATATTCGTGGATTCCACCGAATGAAGCTATTGTACTTTTAAACCAAACAACTGATATTATTAATTGTTGGCAAGAAGAAGGAAAACAGTATTCAGCTACGAAAATTCAAGAGAAATTTTCTCAATGTTTATTTGTAGGTCACGACTAATTCCCTATGTATTACTTACATTTTTAAAACGAAAATAACCCAACACGGGATTATTTTCGTTTTAGGATGTTACCAGCTTGATTTTGTAACTCCAGGAAGTAACCCTTGATGTGCCATTTCTCGTAACACATGGCGAGATAATCCAAATTGACGGAAATACCCTTTTGGACGACCCGTCACTAAACAACGGTTATGCCATCGTGAAGGTGAACTATTCTTTGGTAAATCCTGTAATTGGCTTTGAATCGCTAATGTTTCTTCGAAATCAACTGCTACTTTTCTTCTTGCTTTTAAATCAGCACGTTTTGCTGCATACTTCAAAATTAGTTTTTGACGCTTTTTATCGCGTTCAATCATACTTTTTTTTGCCATAAAATGTACCTTCTTTTTTAAATAAGAGACAGAGAATGTTTTTCAAACAATAAGTTGCTGCATCCAGCTGGATTCGAACCAGCGGTGTTCTTTCGAAGCGAGATTATGAGTCCCGAGCCATCGTCCACTCGGCCATAGATGCAAAAAAGATTTTCTTTTACATTACCTTATTTTTTGAAAAAATGCCACCTTTTCTAGGGATAGCTAAAACAAATCCCTAGAAAAAATAGCTTAACCCTGACGTTGCTTGTGTTTTGGATTTACACAAATTACCATAATCTTTCGGTTTCTGCGAATAAGTGAACACTTATCACAAATTTTTTTTACTGAGCTACGTACTTTCATAATATCCTTTAAAAAATAGTTTCTATAGAGATTATCGTTTACGAAGTCGAAAAGTAATACGACCTTTACTTAAATCATAAGGCGTAAGTTCAACTGTAACACGATCCCCTAATAAAATTTTAATATGATTCCGTCGAATCTTACCCGAAATATGTGCTAATACCTGAAACCCATTATCTAAAACCACACGAAACATGGCATTGGGTAAGGTTTCAGTTACCACTCCTTCCATTTCAATTAATTCTTGTTTTTCCAGATAAACTCCTTAGTTACAAAAACCTTAAAAAAACAGGGAATCACGGACCTTCAAAATAGTCTACAATACGTGACTGGCCGAGTCATTTGACTCTTTTTCTATTTTCTTAGATCTCTTAAAAAAGATTCCCAAAAAGTAAAAAATTTACCATATATAACATAAAACTTCACCACCAATGTTTTTTGCACGAGCTTGGCGGTCTGTCATAATCCCTTGTGACGTTGATAATAGAGCAATTCCAATACCCCCTAAAACACGAGGAATATCTTTTTTGTTTGTATAAACACGAAGACCTGGTTTACTCACTCGAATAAGTTTCGTAATAAAAGGCTTTGCTTTTTTCTCTTTATACTTAAGAGAAATAGAAATATGCTGCGTATCTGTTTCTTGAAAAGCGTGCGTAAAACCTTCTTCTTGAAGAATTTCAGCCACTCGTACCGTCATTTTTGTTTTAGGAATCAGAACTTCTTGCATTTGAACTAAATGCGCATTTCTGATTCTTGTAATCATATCGCCTAAACTATCATTAATCATGGAACCCCCGTTATTTACGTTTAAAAGGCATACCTAAAGCGCTTAATAAAGCTTTTCCTTCGTCATTCGATTTTGAACTTGTGACGATAGAAATATCCATACCTTGAATTTGGTCAATAGAATCGTAATTAATTTCTGGAAACATAAGTTGTTCTTCAAGACCTAAACTGTAGTTTCCTTGGCCATCAAAACTTTTTGGATTAATCCCTTGAAAGTCTCGAATACGAGGTAAAGCTAAGTTAATAAGGCGGTCTAAGAAAGCATACATACGTTCACCACGTAATGTCACCGAAATTCCAACTGCCATGCCTTCACGAACTTTAAAACCAGCAATAGCTTTTTTTGATCGTGTAATAACACCACGTTGTCCAGCAATAATCGTAACTTCTTTTAGTGATGCATCTAATGTTTTAGCATTTTGAGAGGCCTCACCTAAACCACGGTTAATTACAACCTTTTTTACTTCAGGAACTTGCTGAATATTTTTATAATCCCATTGCTTTTGAAGCTTTGGAACAATTTCTTTTAAATAAAATGTTTTTAATCTTTGTGCCATTTTTTTTTTATCTTGTATAAACCTTTTCTCAACTCCTATACGTTTATCGGGAAGACAAGAAAATTCGATCTTATAATACTTCCGGTGCTAACGATACAATCTTGGTAAAATTTCGGTCACGTAATTCACGTGCAATTGGACCAAAAATACGAGTACCTCGAGGGTTTCCTTCTTTGTTAATCACCACTGCTGCATTATCATCAAAACGAATTGACATGCCGTTTTCACGACGTAACCCTTTTACTGTTCTTACAATTACTGCCCTAACTACATCAGATTTTTTTAAAGGCATGTTAGGAATAGCATCTTTAACAACGGCAATAATAATATCACCAATGCTTGCATATTTACCACTACTGCCCCCTAAAATCTGAATACACATAAGCTTTCGGGCACCGCTATTGTCCGCTACATTCAGATAAGATTGAGGTTGAATCATTTTTTTCCTTTCCAAAAATTACAAAATTGTGAAGATTTGGCTTTATTCTGCGGAAATTGAAGAATAAAACCAAACCTACGATGAATGATTTTCTGCAACTTGTTGTGCACGACTAATCACTCGAGTCTTTACAGGCATCTTATAGCAAGCAATTCGCATAGCACCTCGTGCTACAGCTTCAGGAACGCCGCTGATTTCGTATAAAATCTTACCTGGTTTAACTACAGCAACCCAGTATTCTGGAGTTCCTTTTCCTGCTCCCATTCGACTTTCCGCAGCTCGAAGAGTAATCGGTTTGTCTGGAAAAATACGAATCCATAATTTTCCACCTCGACGCGCATAACGAGTCATTACACGTCGGCCAGCTTCGATCTGACGAGAAGTAATCCAGCCAGCAGATAATGCTTGGATACCAAATTCCCCAAAAGCAATTTTATTTCCTCGAACCGAATTCCCTTTTAAACTACCTCGATGATATCGTCGAAACTTCGTTCGTTTAGGACTTAACATTGAATGTCTCCTTTTTCCATAATCTAATGTATAGACGTACTTTTTTTAACCATTGGCCAAAACAGCCTTAACCTTTAAATACCCAAACTTTAATACCTAAAATACCGTAAATTGTATGAGCTTCGTGCGCACAATAATCGATTGGCGAACGAAGTGTTTGTAAAGGTACACGACCCTCACGAACCCATTCACTTCGGGCAATCTCAGCACCGTTTAAACGACCAGAAACCTGGATTTTGATCCCTTTTACTCCTGCACGTTTTGCACGCTGTAAAGCCTGCTTTACCGCACGTCGGAATGGGATTCGTTTTTCTAACTGCTCACTTACAAATTCAGCCACTAATTTTGCTTCAAAATCAGGGTTTGTAATTTCAACTACAGTAATTGAAATCTGTCTCTGGGTTTTTAATTGGCTTTGTAGCTTTTCACGTAATGTTTCAAGCCCGCCTCCTTTACGCCCTAATACAATCATGGGTCTTGCCGCATGAATTTCAATTTCTACACGATCGGCTTTTCGTTCAATAAGAATTTTCGAAATGCCCGCTTCGCCTACAGTCTTAACAATGGAATTTCGTAAAAAACTATCTTCTAACACAAGCGCAGGATACTGCTCTGGTTTTGCGTACCAAGAAGAAAAATGATCTTGGGTTACCCCAAGACGAAATCCAAGAGGATTCACTTTTTGACCCATATTTTTCCTTTCAATAAATGTTATTAAATATTTTGCTGAACACTAATCATGATATGACACGTCGGTTTCTGAATAGGAAAACCTCGCCCTTGTGCACGCGGTCTAAAACGCTTCATTTTTGGACCTTGATTTGCTTGAGCTTCACTCACAAAAAGAGTGGACTTTGTTACACCTTGATTATGTTTTGCATTTGCAGCCGCAGAGGCTAGTACTTTTAGAACTGGTTTACAAGCTCTATAAGGCATGAATTCTAAAATCATTAAGGCTTCTTCATACGAACGCCCGCGAATTTGATCAAGTACTCGTCGCACCTTAAAAGGTGACATACGGACATTTCGGACATAAGCTGTTGCTTTTCTCGTTGTTGTTTGTGTCATAAGACTCTCCCCTTAACGTCGCGCTTTTTTATCACTCTTCACGTGACCGCGAAAAGTTCTTGTTGGAGCAAATTCCCCCAGTTTATGACCAACCATTTGGTCATTAACAAAAACGGGAATATGCTCTCGACCATTATATACTGCAATAGTATGGCCAATCATGTTTGGAACAATCGTTGATGCGCGTGACCAAGTCACAACCACTTGACGATCTCCTTGTGAATTTAGTTTATCAATTTTCTTTAAAAGATGATTTGCAACAAAAGGTCCTTTTTTTAGAGAACGTGACATAATTTATAATCCTTGTTGCTTCAGCAACTCTCTTTTCCTTAGGAAATTCGTGGCCTCCCTTCCGGTAATTTGTACCTTGAGGTAAACCAAGGTTTACCGTTACGATTTACGGCGTCGAATAATAAATCGACTACTATAACGTTTTGGTTTTCTTGTTCGAACCCCAAGAGCAGGTTTACCCCATGGAGTTACAGGATGTGAACGACCAATCGGACAACGTCCTTCACCACCACCATGCGGGTGATCTACAGGGTTTTTTACACTACCACGAACTTTTGGACGTCGACCTAACCAACGGTTTTTACCAGCTTTTCCGATTGTGATGTTCGAAGCCTCAATATTACCAACCTGACCTACAGTTCCCCAACAATTTAGAGAAATTAGGCGGACCTCACCTGATGGAAGTCGTAAGGTTGCATAATCGCCTTCCTTAGCTACAATCTGAGCTACACTTCCAGCAGCACGCGCAAGTTGACCACCCACTCCAGGTTGAAGTTCAATATTATGAATTTCTGTTCCTAGAGGCATACTTCGAATTGGTAAAGCATTACCTACTTTAATAGGCGCTTCTACATTTGAAATTACGGATTCACCAACTTGTAGGCCGCGTGGATGAAGAATGTATCGCTTTTCTCCATCTTTATAATGAAGTAAAGCAATACGTGCATTACGGTTTGGGTCATATTCGACACTAAAAACTGTAGCTGGAATTCCCTGTTTATTACGACGGAAATCAATTTGTCTATATAATCGCTTATGTCCACCACCTCTTTGTTGGGATGTAATTACACCGCGATTATTTCGACCTCGTGCACGATGGTTAGAAGATGTTAACGATTTTTCAGGTTTGCTTTTTGTAATCTCTTGGAAATCAGAAACAGAACGATTACGCGTACCTGGTGTATATGCTCTATAAAAACGAATACCCATAGTTTTAAGAATAAATGAATAAGTAAATCATTACGCTTCAGGAAAAAGCGAAATCGAATCTTCTGGTGATAAAGTAATAATCACTCGCTTATATCGAGGACGGAATCCTTGATACTGACCGATTCTTCTCTTTTTACGAGGAGCTCGGTGCGTGTTTACAGATAATACCTTAACGTCAAATAATTCTTCCATTAACGATTTGATTTTCGTTTTTGTCAGACGTAAGTCAACATCAAAGGTATATTGATTATTTTCCAGAAGTCGAGTTGATTTTTCAGTAAGTACCGGATATTTGACTAAATCAATCATAGAATTGATGATACCGATTAGTTAAACTACACTTTATTGTACTGCCACTTTAAGAGATCTCTTTTAAGATTAGCCTTAAAAAAGATTTACTTTCTGTACATTAATCTTTAATGTTATAACTGTATAGTGCTTTTATAAAAATTAAAAGTTTAAAAAGGATGTAGGCAAAGAGAGACTCGAACTCTCGACTCCAGGCTTCGGAGACCTGTGCTCTTATCCACTGAGCTATTTGCCCGAGTTTATATGTAATTAACTATTATTAGTTTTGGGAAGGACTCTCTTTGAGGCAAAACTGTTAAAAACAGTTTTACCTCAAAGAGAGCATTTTGGAAAAGAATTTATCTCCATTGAAAAGAACTTCTCATAGAAAAGATTCTTTTCAAGAAAATAGGATTAAAGAGTATCCATAGCTTCGAATTCGAACTTAATTTCTTTCCAAACTTCACAAGCTGCAGCAAGCTCAGGAGACCACTTACAAGCAGCACGTAGAACGTCACCACCCTCACGAGCAAGGTCACGACCTTCGTTACGAGCTTGTACACAAGCTTCTAGAGCTACACGGTTTGCAGCTGCACCAGGTGCGTTACCCCATGGGTGACCAAGTGTACCACCACCGAACTGTAGACAAGAATCGTCACCGAAAATTTCTACAAGAGCCGGCATGTGCCATACGTGGATACCACCAGAAGCAACTGGCATTACACCAGCTAGACCACACCAATCCTGTGTGAAGTATACACCACGTGAACGATCCTTCTCAATGTAAGCATCACGCATTAGGTCTACGAAACCTAGAGTTACTTCACGCTCACCTTCAAGTTTACCTACAACAGTACCTGAGTGAAGGTGGTCACCACCAGACATACGAAGTGCCTTAGCTAGAACACGGAAGTGAATACCGTGGTTACGCTGACGGTCAATAACCGCGTGCATTGCACGGTGGATGTGAAGAAGAAGACCGTTATCACGACAGTAAGCCGCTAGAGATGTGTTTGTTGTGAAACCACCTGTAATGTAGTCATGCATAACAATAGGTACACCTAAGTCACGAGCGAACTCAGCACGCTTAATTACTTCTTCAGTAGTTGCTGCAGTTACGTTTAGGTAGTGACCTTTAATCTCACCTGTTTCTGCTTGAGAGCGGTAAATTGCTTCAGCACAGAAAAGGAAACGGTCACGCCAGCGCATGAACGGCTGTGAAGTTACGTTTTCATCATCCTTAGTGAAGTCAAGACCACCACGAAGACATTCGTAAACAGCACGACCGTAGTTCTTAGCCGAAAGACCTAGTTTTGGCTTAATTGTACAACCTAGTAGAGGACGACCATACTTGTTTAGACGGTCACGCTCAACCTGGATACCGTGTGGAGGACCGAAGAAAGTCTTACAGTATGCAGGAGGAATACGTAAATCTTCTAGACGTAGTGCACGAAGAGCCTTGAAGCCGAATACGTTACCTACGATTGAAGTGAATAGGTTTGTTACTGAACCTTCCTCGAAAAGGTCGATTGGGTAAGCAATGTAACAAATGTACTGGTTCTCTTCACCAGCAACTGGCTCGATGTCGTAACAACGACCCTTGTAACGGTCTAGAGAAGTTAGACCATCTGTCCATACAGTAGTCCAAGTACCTGTTGATGATTCAGCGGCTACCGCTGCACCACACTCTTCAGGAGGAACACCAGGCTGAGGAGTCATACGGAAAGCTGCTAGAATATCCGTTTCCTTGATTTGGTAGTCAGGAGTGTAGTAAGTAAGACGGTAGTCCTTAACACCAGCTTTGAAGCCAGCACCTGTTTTCGTTTCAGTTTGTGGTGACATATATGCCTCCGAAAATTATTGTAAATTGTTTTATAGAATGCTAATCTGCTCGAAAAGAAAACCATACAGGAAAATCTTCTCCAAAATAACAAGGAGAAGCTCCATGGTTTTTTTTTGTATTAATATTAGTTATATACGATAAATCTTTTTTTGTAAAATAATTACAATCCTTTTTTTGCTTTCCTTTTCTTCTTGTTTTATACTAGTAGTGGATCTATTGACCCTAAAACGCATTCTTAAAAAATCTTCCAACCTTTTTTAACTAGAAGACTCATGGGATCAAGTGAATGAAATGGGATGTTACCCTTTTGAAAATAAACGAACCGGTCAAAAAGGAAACAATAACTTGAAAACTGAACAAAACGGAAAGGCTTCATCCCTCTCCAATTTGATCCAAACAAACAGAAACAAATGAAAACAACTGTAGAAAACAACGTAGGTACAATTACACAGATCATTGGTCCAGTAATGGACATTAAATTCAGTGCAGGAAACATGCCTAGTATTTACAATGCACTTATTGTAGAAGGTAAAAACGCAGCAGGTGACGAAGTTAAAGTTGTTTGTGAAGTACAAACACTACTAGGAAACAACATTGTACGTGCTATTTCAATGAGTGCTACAGATGGTCTAATGCGTGGTATGACTGCTACAGATACAGGTGAAGCTCTAGCTGTACCTGTAGGTACAACAACTCTTGGTCGTATTTTCAACGTACTAGGTGAGCCTATCGATGAAATGGGTCCTGTAGATTACACTACAACTTCACCAATTCACCGTGAAGCTCCAGCTTTCGTAGAACTAGATACACAGCTTGCTATCTTTGAAACAGGTATTAAAGTTGTTGACCTACTTGCACCATACCGTCGTGGTGGTAAGATTGGCCTTTTCGGTGGTGCTGGTGTTGGTAAAACGGTTCTTATTATGGAACTAATTAACAACATTGCAAAAGCACACGGTGGTGTATCTGTTTTTGGTGGTGTAGGTGAGCGTACACGTGAAGGAAATGACCTTTACATGGAAATGAAAGAATCTGGCGTAATTAACGAAAAGAGCCTTTCTGATTCAAAAGTAGCTTTAGTATACGGTCAGATGAACGAACCACCAGGTGCTCGTATGCGTGTTGGTCTTACTGCGTTAACAATGGCAGAGTACTTCCGTGATGTAAACAACCAAGATGTACTTCTATTCATTGATAACATTTTCCGATTTGTACAAGCAGGTTCAGAAGTATCTGCACTTCTAGGTCGTATGCCTTCAGCAGTAGGTTACCAGCCAACTCTAAGTACAGAAATGGGTGGTCTACAAGAGCGTATTACTTCAACGAAGTCAGGTTCAATTACTTCAATCCAAGCGGTATACGTACCTGCAGATGACTTAACTGATCCAGCTCCTGCAACAACATTCGCACACCTTGATGCAACAACTGTACTATCTCGTGGTCTGGCTTCAAAAGGTATTTACCCAGCGGTAGATCCACTTGATTCAACTTCAACAATGCTACAGCCGTGGATTCTAGGTGCTGAGCATTACGATACAGCACAAGGCGTAAAGCAGACACTACAGCGTTACAAGGAACTTCAAGATATTATTGCGATTCTAGGTCTAGATGAATTATCAGAAGAAGACCGTTTAGTTGTAGCACGTGCACGTAAAGTTGAGCGTTTCCTTTCTCAGCCTTTCTTCGTAGCAGAAGTATTTACAGGTTCACCTGGTAAGTACGTAAGCCTTGCAGAATCAATCCAAGGTTTCCAAATGATCTTAACAGGTCAGCTAGATGAGCTTCCAGAGCAGGCTTTCTACCTTGTTGGAAACTTAGATGAAGCTGTAGAAAAAGCAGGAACTCTAGGTTAATCTAAGAGATCTTTTTTATTTTGGGTGTTCGTTTTGTCGGACATCCAAAATAAAGAATTGTTTTTTAACATTGAATTAACAGGAATTAAAAATTATGAGTTTACAAGTTTGTATTATGGCTCCAGACCGAATTTTTTGGAATGAAGAAGCTAAAGAAATTATTTTACCGACAAATACTGGACAAATGGGTGTATTAACAAATCACACTCCTTTAATTACAGGTTTAGATATCGGTGTAATGTTAGTCCGTACTGGTACGGAATGGGTTTCTATGGCATTAATGGGTGGATTTGCTCTAATTAAAGATAATAAGATCACCATTCTAGTCAACGAAGCTGAATTAGGATCAAATATTAATCCTGAAACAGCAGAATCTGAATATTTAGCGGCGAAAGAAGCCCTAGAAAAAGCAGATGGACGTAAAGCTAAAATCGAAACAAACCTAGCTTTCAAGCGAGCACGTGCACGTTACCAAGTGAACAGCCGAGCTTAATTTAACAAGGGTTGTTTCTTTTTAAGAGAACAACCCTTGTTAAATCACAAATTTCTTTTTTAGTTGACCTTGTGAAAACATAATGCTATTATAAATCTTAATAAGCCTTTGTGGTGGAATGGTAGACACTCATGACTTAAAATCATGTGCGATAATCGCGTACCGGTTCAAGTCCGGTCAGAGGTAATAATAAAAAAAAGGAAAAAAAAGTATAATTTTTCACAAAACAAAAAGTTTAAATAAACACGCCCTGTAGGGATCGAACCCACGACATCAGGTTTTGGAGACCTGCGTTCTACCAACTGAACTAAGGACGCTAAGTGCACACGTATACTCGGTATGTAATAAACGTTTCCCAGTATACCCCCAAGGGGATTCGAACCCCTGTTACCTCCGTGAAAGGGAGATGTCCTAGGCCTCTAGACGATGGGGGCTATAAAGCCGTACGCACAATAAGAGTAATGGAGCGGATGATGGGATTCGAACCCACGACATCAACCTTGGCAAGGTTGCGCTCTACCACTGAGCTACATCCGCGGTACTCATTGCACACTTTTAGTATAAAAGAAGTTGGTCATTCTGTCTAGTTTTTTTAAGGTTATCCCTAAAAAAAACTAGACTCTTTTTTTAGTAACGGTTATTACGCGCCACTTGGTCCACTAAACCATATTCTTTAGCTTCCCATGCCGACATAAAACGATCTCGGTCCATATCTCTAGCAATCGTTGATAGAGTTTGTCCTGTTCGTTCTGAGTAGATTTGCCCTACTTGTCGTCGAATACGCATAACCTCTTCGGCTTCCGCTGTAACTTCAGAAGCTTGGCCTTGGCTTCCACCTTGAGGTTGGTGAAGCATGATGCGAGAATGAGATAATGCAATTCGATTTCCTTTATCGCCCCCTGCTAAAACAAAAGAAGCCATAGAGGCAGCAATACCAACACAAATAGTCGTTACTCCAGCATTAACATGACACATTGCGTCATATACAGCAATTCCACACGTTACAGAACCACCTGGAGAATTAATATAAACATATAATCGTTTTGATTCATCCTCAGCACTCAGAAACAGCATAATACCAACTAACTGGTTTGCTAATTCATCATCTAATTCTGAACCTAGAAATAAAACACGTTCACGGTATAAACGGTTATATAAATCAACCCACTGAGGAGTTGGCTCGCCCGGAAGACGATAAGCTACTTTGGGTACACCAATTGGCATAATAGTATTATGGATAAAAAGTTGTTCTGAAAAGAATACCGAAAAACATCGGATATGATCAACAAAAAAACGTTTTTTAGAGAAAATATTTTCTTTAAACGACGTTATTTCTAGTATACACGATTCAATCACTCAGTGTAAGCACAGCTGAATGTCAACATGACTCAAATAGCGAGAATCTTTTTTATTGGAAATACAGAATCAAGAAACCCGACCCCAAATCCTGTGTTACAATAGATATAGTTAAAAAAACATAATAATTCGACGTACAGTGGAAACAATTTATGCTTCCATCCGTCGAGACATTACTATTCCCCTCAAAAAAGAAAGTCAAAAGTTTTTCATTTTTAAAGGACTCCTATGGGATTACCTTGGTACCGTGTACATACAGTTGTATTAAATGATCCGGGCCGCTTAATTGCGGTTCACCTAATGCACACTGCTCTAGTTTCTGGTTGGGCTGGTTCAATGGCTCTTTACGAACTTGCTATTTTCGATCCTTCGGATCCTGTATTAAACCCTATGTGGCGTCAAGGAATGTTCGTACTTCCTTTTATGACTCGACTAGGTGTTACACAATCTTGGGGTGGTTGGAGTATTAGTGGTGAAAGTATTTCAAACCCTGGTGTTTGGAGTTACGAAGGCGTAGCCGCATCACATATCGTTCTTTCTGGTTTACTTTTCCTAGCAGCTATTTGGCACTGGGTATACTGGGATCTAGAACTATTCCGTGACCCACGTACAGGTGATCCTGCATTAGATTTACCAAAGATTTTTGGTATTCACCTTTTCTTATCAGGTTTACTATGTTTTGGTTTCGGAGCTTTCCATGTAACAGGTCTTTTTGGCCCTGGTATTTGGGTATCTGATCCTTACGGAATTACTGGAAGCGTACAGCCAGTAGCACCAGCTTGGGGTCCTGAAGGTTTCGACCCTTACAACCCAGGTGGTATTGCTTCGCACCATATTGCTGCAGGAATTCTAGGTATTATCGCTGGTTTATTCCACCTTACAGTTCGTCCTCCTCAGCGCCTATACAAAGGTCTGCGTATGGGTAACATCGAAACTGTATTATCTTCAAGTATTGCAGCTGTTTTCTTTGCTGCTTTTGTAGTTGCAGGAACTATGTGGTACGGTTCGGCAGCAACTCCTATCGAACTATTTGGTCCAACTCGTTACCAGTGGGATAAAGGATTCTTCGAAGAAGAAACAACACGTCGTGTTCAAAAGTCGCTAGCAAGCGGTGAGAGTTTATCAGATGCATGGTCAAAGATCCCTGAAAAACTAGCATTCTACGACTACATTGGAAACAACCCAGCAAAGGGTGGTCTTTTCCGTACAGGACCTATGGATAATGGTGATGGTATTGCAGCAGGTTGGTTAGGCCACGCTGTTTTCACAGATAAAGAAGGCCGTGAACTATTTGTTCGTCGTATGCCAACTTTCTTCGAAACATTCCCTGTTCTACTTATTGATAAAGATGGCGTAGTTCGTGCAGACGTTCCATTCCGTCGTGCTGAATCAAAATACAGTATTGAGCAAGTAGGTGTAACTGTAAGTTTCTACGGTGGTGAACTAGACGGTGTAAGTTTTAGTGATGCTGCTACAGTTAAAAAATATGCACGACGTGCACAGCTAGGTGAAATTTTTGAATTTGATCGTGCAACGTTACAATCAGATGGTGTATTCCGTAGTAGCCCACGTGGTTGGTTTACTTTTGGTCACCTTTGTTTTGCATTATTATTCTTCTTTGGCCATATTTGGCATGGTGCACGTACGATTTTCCGTGACGTTTTCGCGGGTATTGACCCAGATCTAGACGAGCAAATCGAATTCGGTGCTTACCTGAAGCTTGGTGATACATCAACGAAGCGACAAGTAGTTTAATCTACTTTCTATTCTAAATGAAATAACTGATCAATTTCTTTGTCTGTTATTTAGAATTCGGATTCACATAAAATTAGCATTTTTTAACTACACATCAAACTTATGGAAGCACTCGTTTATACTTTCTTACTGATTGGAACATTAGGCATCATTTTCTTTGCTATCTTCTTTAGAGAACCACCTCGTATTGCAAAATAATTTATTTTGCATTTCAAGGGTTTCTCCTTAACGAAAAACTCGATCTTAGCCATGCAAGTCTTTTATAAGACTTGCATGGCTAAGATCGAGTTAATCTTCATGTTCTTCAAAAGGATCTCGCAGATCTCTTGAAGGGGGTCCAAAACCAACATAAATGGAATACCCGGTAATACTTAGTAATAGACAACCAATAAAGATTGTGGAAAAGAAAGCAGGTGTTTCCATAGTTTTTATCGTTTGATATTTGTTTTGCGATGAACGCCCCATTCTTATGGGCTTACTCTATGATATTACGGAAAGTAAAAAAAATCCAAATTGATTGAATAAAATTTATGGCAACGACATCAAAAAGTAAAGCTGTGGCTTCACAAGGTAAAGTAACGGCTCTAGGAACAGCACTAAAGCCTCTAAACTCAGAATACGGTAAAGTTGCTCCAGGCTGGGGTACTACTGTAGTTATGGGCGTATTTATGGCCCTTTTTGCACTTTTCCTAGTTATTATTTTACAAATCTACAACTCATCAGTAATTATTGATGGTGTAGGTATGAGCTGGGCAAGTCTAGGCTAAGTTCTTTTCGATGATTCTAACCTTTTTCCAGGTTAGAATCATTGGGAAGAACTTCTTTTTTGTGTTAAGATCTAAAATAGAGCTTTACAGTTTTACTGCGGGATAAATATACCTTTTGATTTATCAAAATACCCCGAAATTTTGGCTCAAGGTTTACAGTTTTACTGTTCAAACCTAGTTAATTCACTCCGACATTTTCTTAAGGATTGAAAGAAAAAAATGAAATACACAATAGTTCCCCTTCTTAAAAGGGTATCTCACTATGAGTAAAGTATACGATTGGTTTGAAGAAAGACTAGAAATTCAAGCGATTGCTGATGATATTTCAAGTAAGTATGTTCCACCTCATGTAAACATTTTCTACTGTTTAGGTGGTATTACATTAACTTGTTTCCTAGTTCAGGTAGCTACTGGTTTTGCAATGACATTTTACTACCGACCAACAGTTACAGAAGCGTTTGCTTCAGTACAATACATTATGACAGATGTTAACTTCGGTTGGCTAATCCGTTCGGTTCACCGTTGGTCTGCAAGTATGATGGTACTAATGATGATCCTTCACGTTTGTCGTGTTTACTTAACAGGTGGTTTTAAGAAGCCTCGTGAGCTTACTTGGGTTACAGGTGTTGTTCTAGCTTCATTAACAGTATCTTTTGGTGTAACAGGTTACTCTCTTCCTTGGGATCAAATTGGTTACTGGGCAGTAAAAATTGTAACTGGTGTTCCAGAAGCAGTTCCTGTAGTAGGTTCATTCATCGTAGAACTTCTACGTGGTAGTGTAAGTGTAGGCCAGTCAACACTAACACGTTTCTACAGTCTACATACGTTCGTTCTTCCTCTATTAACGGCTGTTTTCATGCTTATTCACTTCCTTATGATTCGTAAGCAAGGAATTTCAGGTCCTTTATAAATAAAAAAGGGTATAGTAAAGCTTTCTTCTTTTGTCTAGGAAGAAAGCTTTACTATACCCTTTTTAACCTTTTATAGCCATTCACAAAACGAGTAAAGTCAAATCTAAAAAATTAAAACACACTTGTTTCAAGCATTCCTAAAGAACTTTGGAACGACGGAGAATAATAAAGAGTAGCTTGTGCCACATCAACTACAGGGTTTAAAAATAAGCCCACAAAAAGAGTTCCAAAAGCACAAATTCCCATACCAAATTCAGCCGGTCTTTGTGAAAAAGAAACCACCGGGTAATTTTCAATACAAGCAGATTCTTCTTTCATGAACATAATTTTTAGTACACGAAGATAGTAGTAAATCGAAATTACACTTGTGATCAGGGCAATAAGAATCAGTAAGTAAAAACCTGATTTCCAACCGGCCCAAAATAAGTAAAGTTTACCAAAGAAACCAGCTAACGGAGGAATTCCCCCTAATGAAAGTAAAGAAATACTTAAGCAAATCGCTAAAATAGGGTCTTTTTTATACAGCCCTGAGTAATCTTTAATTTGATCCGTTCCTGTGCGCAGACCAAATAAAATAATACCAGCAAAAGCTCCTAAGTTCATGAAAATATAGATCAGGATGTAAGCAAGCATACTTGCATAACCATCCCCGTACCCTGTAATCAAACCAATTAATAAAAACCCTGCTTGGCCAATAGAAGAATAGCCCAGCATTCGCTTTAAACTTGTTTGGGTAATGGCAACACAATTTCCAATAATCATACTTAGTACAGCTAAGAATTCAAATACAAGATGCCACTCTGAAGCTAAAAACGGAAAAACAATTGCTAAGATACGCATTGCTAAACCAAGTCCTGCTGTTTTTGAAGCTACAGAAAGGAAAGCTACGACTGGAGTTGGTGATCCTTGATATACGTCCGGCGTCCACTGATGAAAAGGTGCTGCAGAAATTTTAAAAGAAATTCCTACCGTAATAAACAATAACGCTAACCAACACGATGAAGACTGTGCACTTTGGGTAGCTAATAAACTAGCAATGATATAATTTAATTCTAAATGCCCACCCGATAATCCATACAACCACGAAAGACCATATAGAAGTAAAGCCGAACTTGCTGCACCAATTAGTAAATATTTCAGTGCCGCTTCATTAGAACGTACATCACGCTTCATATATCCTGTAAGTAAATATGAAGATAATCCTAAAGTTTCTAAAGAAACAAACAGAGTGACTAAATCATTGGCACCAGTTAAAAGCATACCTCCTAAAATAGCGGTAATTAAAAGAACAAGAAACTCGATAAACGCTGTTCTTGTTTTTTCAATATATTCATAAGAAAGTAAAATACATAAAAGCCCAGATAAGGCAATAAGAAAGCGAAAAGCGATCCCTAAAGAATCCCCTTGAAAACTTCCAACAAAAGCAATTTGTTGATTAGACAAAAAGAAATTTGGGTCTACAGACGCATTCGTTTGCCATTGAAAAACAAGGATCACTAAACTAGACGCAAGTCCTACAAGAGGAATGGCCTGAACCCATGTATTTTTTGCAAAAATTAAATCCACGAGTAGTGTAACCAGTAATGAAAGGATAATCATCCCTTCCGGAAATATTGTCTCTGCATGTAAAGAAGCAATTAAATCTCGAAAATCCATAAAAAAATCAGCGTGTTAGATAAAAAATTGATTCTATTTTGATCAATACGATTCGAATCATGACTTAGAGGTACAAACCTTTTATTGTATAATAACCCACTTCTCCAAAAATGATAAATCAAATGTCGTTTTTAGTATTGCAAGACTATAAGGGCTTTAGGATTAACTTCGTTAATGAAGTTAACCCTAAATCCTAATCTTTTTTATTTAATGCTTACTACACCACCAGCTTCTTCTAATGTTTTCTTAACCTCTTCAGCATCGGCTTTTGAAACACCTTCTTTAATTGCTTTTGGTGCTGACTCAATTAAATCTTTTGCTTCTTTTAGACCTAATGAAGTTAAACCACGAACAGCTTTAATTACAGCAATTCGCTTAGATGAATCTACTGACTCTAATACTACATCAAATTCAGTTTTTTCTTCTACTTCTTCTCCACCAGCTGCGCCAGGCATAGCAGCCATCATCATACCACCACCTACAGGAGCAGAAGCATCTACACCAAATGTTTCTTCAATTTGAGAAACTAATTCTGCTGCTTCTAAAAGAGTGATTGATTTAAGCTGTTCAATAATTGCATCTGTAGTTGTAGACATATATATATTCTTTAATAAGGAAAATCAAAAATACAAAAACGTTCAAACCTTGTATAGAATCCACGAAATAATTAACGTTTTGAGTACTGACCCGCTTTACGAGCTTTCTTTAAACCATATTTTTTTCGTTCTTTCACTTGTGCATTTCGAGTCAGATAACCTTCTGCTTTTAATGGATAACGATTTGAAGATTTCATCTTACAAAGTGCTTTAGCTAACCCTAATTGGATCGCATCTGCTTGTCCATTTAATCCACCACCGTTACATTTCACGACAGCGTCATAACTATCCTCTAAACCTAAAGTTTCCAGAGGGCCTTGGATAGTCCAAATTGTCGCCGGGTTAAATTGCATATAAGTTGTACTGTCTTGACCATTAATGATCATTTTCCCTGTACCTCCCGAAATAAGCTCTACTTGGGCTACGGCCGATTTTCGACGTCCCGTTCCCGTAAAGCGTTCCGCTGTACTTGCTACCATAAAAGACCTCCATTCTTTTTTTATATATCATTTGAATTCGTTTAAGAATTCGTGTTTTCTTTTTACTTAGGTAATTCTATACCTAAACGATTTTGTAATGCTTGAGCGACTTCTTCGGCTGATTTTGATCCAAAATTTCTAATCTCTAATAAATTCTGTTGCGAGTAATCTAATAGATCTGAAACTGTATGAATTTGAGCTCGTTTTAAACAATTGTACGAACGAACAGAAAGACCTAAATCCTCAATAAGGATCTCACTAGGAGCGACAGCCTCAAGTGCTACATCTGTTCCCGGAGTGCCTACTTCTGGATGAGGTAGACTAGAACCAAAACGGAACGAAGGATCTACTTCTGGAGGTTCTTCTAATAAAGGAACAAACAACTCCATTAATTTTTGAGCACCTTCATGAATTGCCTCTTGTGGGGACGTGCTTCCATTTGTCCAAACTTCAAAAATAATACGTTCTCTTTTTTCGATTTCCGAACGAGTAACTTCCATATCCTCTACAATATAATTCGCTTTTTTCACCGGAACAAATGTAGACTCCACAGGAATTGAATCGATCGATTCACTTTTTAAAGTAGGTGAACTCCCCTGTCCGAATTCTATGGTTATTTCCAGTGGAAACGTGACACTTTCCGAATAAACAGTCGCTAAATATTGATTCGGATTCACAAATTGTAACCCATCCGGTAACGGGATGGCCTGAACATTCACACGACCAGGACCTTGTAAAAGGAATGAACATTTTTGCGGTTCCATTTCACTCATAGGAGTTGTTTGTGAAATAACTGCCTCTTTTAAATGAAGCAAAATCTCAAACACAGACTCTTTGACCCCAGGAAGTGTAGAAAATTCATGTATGATCGAATCGGTATTTACAAATCGAACCTGAGTAATCGCTACTCCAGAGAGTTCTGAAAGAAGTACTCGGCGTAGTGCATTTCCAACTGTAATCCCTTGACCTCGGCGAAGCGGACCAAAACGAAAACGACCATAATAGGAGCAGAGCTCTTCAATACGAAGATCTAAACATTCAAGTTTCGGCGTAACATTCATAAAAGAATCGTTTCTCTATTTTCAAACTACCAAAGGTTATCTAAAATGCCTTCTTACCCCCAACTCGGGAGGATAGAGATCAAATAGGAAAAATATCTAGAAGGAAAAACTTAAAAAATACGTAATTGTTTTAACCAAAAAAGAGTTCAAAAAATGGATTATACACGACGTTTCTTTGGTGGACGACACCCGTTATGTGGAACCGGTGTAATATCGCGGATTAAAGTAATTCCTAATCCAACTGCTTGAATCGAGCGAATTGCTGTTTCTCGACCTGAACCAGGACCAGTCACGACAACTTCTACATGACGCATTCCTTGTTCCATCGATTGACGTGCTGCACTTTCTGCAGCTGTTTGTGCCGCAAAAGGAGTTCCTTTTCGAGCTCCCTTAAAACCACATGCTCCTGCAGAAGACCAAGAGATTACTTCCCCTTTAATGTCTGTAATTGTCACAATTGTATTATTAAAAGTAGCTTGAATATGAACTACTCCTTTAGTGACTTTTCTTTTTATTTTTCTAACCATTGCTTTTCTTGGTTGTCTTGCCATTTGTGTATTTTCTCCTTAATTAAAATGAAAAGGGCGTTTTTATACTTTACGCGAGTAGTACTCAACAACCAGAAGCTCATTAATTTTTAATGAAATCCAATTGCGTTGAACAAGACTCTTAATCTCACCCACTAAACTTGATGCGTTAAACGTTAAATGTTCAGGTAATTGAACATTCGCGAACGCTTCAATATGGCCTTCAACCATTTTACGTGAACCTTTTCGATCTTTCACAGTAATGACATCTTGAGGTTTACACTGATAACTTGGAATATCAACTAACTGATTATTCACACAAATATGACCGTGGTTCACCATTTGTCGAGCCGCTAATACTGTAGGAGCCATCCCCAATCTAAAAACAATATTATCTAGACGCATCTCTAATAATTGAAGTAAAATTTCTCCAGAAGAACCTTTACTTTTTCGTGATTTTTTCACGTAATTTACTAATTGTTTTTCTGAAATTCCATAATTATAGCGTAACTTTTGTTTTTCACGTAAGCGAATACTATATTGTGAAATTTTTTTCATTGCAGCAGATGATCCGTGTTGGCCAGGGGGGTTTTCTTTTCTTGACGTTTTTCTAGTAAGTCCTGGTAATTCACCAAGACGACGGACAATTCGTAAGCGAGGTCCACGATATCTAGCCATAAATATTTCCTCTTATTTCGTTCTCAATTTCTTTGTTTTGAGGACCGTCTGTAAAAATCCAGACGATAACCTTATTCTTTTACTGTAGCATAAATTAAAAAAGAAAGGGTAAAAAGAGTAGCCTTCTTAACCCAAAAACCAAAACTTGTTCTTTTTTGAAACTATTTTTATAATAAGAAATAATAAAGAAAAATAGGTCTATACACAAAAAACCATGGCTGCATCTTTTTTACCTTCTATTTTAGTCCCTCTAGTAGGATTAGTATTCCCTGCTATTGCAATGGCTTCTCTTTTCCTTTACATTGAGCAGGACCAAATTAGCTAACCTTTTTTCCTAAAACCCCCAGGATTTCTACAAGTGAAACTTGACTGAAAATCTTTTTGAAAACCGAACAGATCCTGGGGGTTTCTATATTTGTTTAGAATTGACAGTAGAAAAAAAGGAATTTCCACCCAAACCTATCTTGCTCTTAAAAAAGCTCAAGGATATACTACTTTTGATTTAGGAAATGGCCCACACAAAGTAAGTCCATCCAAACAAGAAAACTTTTTTTTATTTTCATTCAGTAAAAAAAAGAGAGTGGTTTTTGAACACATCTAAAAAGTTATTACATTAAAGGAGTTTAATATGGCAGGTTCTACAGGAGAACGTCCTTTTTCGGATATTGTAACGAGTATTCGTTACTGGGTTATTCATAGTATTACTATTCCTTCTCTTTTCGTTGCCGGTTGGCTTTTTGTAAGTACAGGTCTAGCGTACGATGTTTTTGGTACGCCTCGTCCAAACGAGTACTTTACAGAAACACGTCAAGAGATTCCATTAGTTACAGACCGTTTCAATGCTTTAGAGCAGCTGGGAACACAATTACCATAATTGGTAAAGAAAAAAATTTTTTTTAGGTCTAAGGTAGCACCTCGTGCTATCGGATCTTAGCTTTGACTTTTTCTATGCTAGAAAAAGTCCATTATACAATTCCAGAATATGACTACTAAAAAAACGTTTACGTACCCTATTTTTACATTTCGCTGGTTAGCTGTTCATGCTTTAGCCGTGCCTACAGTTTTCTTTTTAGGTTCGATTTCAGCAATGCAATTTATTCAGCGTTAAGCCGTTTACAAAAAATACCGGCACGACGAAAACACGCACACACCCTTTTTCAATAAAAAGGGTAACATTACTAACGATCCTTGGACATCATTATGACACAACCTAATCCAAACAAACAACAAGTTGAGTTAAACCGAACAAGTTTATACTGGGGTTTATTACTTATTTTTGTTCTAGCTGTTTTATTTTCAAGTTACATCTTTAACTAAATCTTTCGTACTAGCTGTACAAAAGACCATTCCCTTTTTTTAGCGAAGAGTGGTAGATTTTCTATTTTTTTTGATAAAGGAATATTGTTCATGTCTAATACTGGAACGAAAGGACGAATCCCGTTATGGCTTGTGGGAACAGTTGGCGGCGTTGCGGCAATTGGCTTATTAGCACTTTTTATTTACGGTTCTTACACAGGTTTAGGTTCATCTCTATAAAACAAGAGACTTTACCTCACTTACTGTTCTACCAGTGCGTACAAGTGAAACTTGTAGGACGAAGCGCGAACTCTTTTATGCTTACTTAAGTAAGCGTACAAAAGTTCGCGCTTCGTTTTTTCCAAAACAAAAAAATTCAATTCTATAGACTATAAAAACTTTACTTGTGCTCTTTTTATATTACGTTTTTAAAAAGAGATATGAAACTGGGGCGAAAGGATTCGAACCTCTGAATGACGGGGCCAAAACCCGTTGCCTTACCACTTGGCCACGCCCCAACTATCTATAGATTAGCATATAAGAATCAGAAATTCAAAAAATTTTCTTTTTTTTTAATGGAAACAAGTTAAGGATTTGATTTGAGATCCTTAACTTGTTTCCATTTAGAAGAGAGAACTCTTATTAGAAATTCATTTCTGCTAATTGAACCTTCTCGTACTGCTTCTTCTTAAGAACAAGGAACACTTGACCGATAATAGTAAACGCAAAGAATACTAATAAAGCTTGTACACGTGCTGGGTCTTGAAGTACAATTTCAGTTTCTGATTGGCCGAAACCACCTACATTCGGGTTATTTGTTAACGGCTGATCTGCTTTTAGCACTTGACCTTCCGAAACAAGAATTTCTGGACCTGCAGGGATTTTCTCTGTAATAGTCTTACCGTCTGCTGTTGTAATCACAATCTCAGTCGACTTCTTAGAAGCTTCAATTGATTTTACCGTTCCAGCTACAGAAGTTGCATATACAGTGTTGTTACTCTTTTCACCAGTTGGGTAAACTTGGCCACGACCACGGTTACCACCAACATAAATTGGGTACTTTAAGAAGTACACATCTTTATCTTTTGCTGGATCAGGAGAAAGGATTGGGAAAACCATCTCACTGTATGCCTTTCCTGGAACAGGACCTACAACAATGATGTTCTTTTGATCTTCACTATAAGGCGTGAAGTAAAGATTATTTACTTTCGCTTTTAGTTCTTCTGAAATTCGCTCCGGAGGGGCAATTTCAAAACCTTCGGGAAGAATTAATACAGCACCTACATTTAAAGGACCTTTCTTACCATTTCCTAATACTTGTTGAACTTGCTGGTCGTAAGGAATTTCAACCACAGCTTCAAAAACAGAATCTGGTAAAACTGCTTGAGGAACTTCAATATCTACTGGTTTTTGTGCTAAGTGACAGTTTGCACAAACGATACGTCCAGTCGCTTCACGAGGATTTTCATAACCTTGCTGTGCGTAAATAGGGTAAGCTTCTGAAGCAGAAGACCATACACCATTGCTTACTAAGACCATGAAAGCAGCGATAACCGCTTTAAAATTAAATTTTACGTTTTGTTGCATATTCTTTAATAAACTAAATGTTTAATTCTATTATAAACCCCTAAATAAGCTTTAGTAGGAAAGATTTTAGTTTTTATTTATAAAATCACCATTCATTACATAAGCCTAAAAAAGAATACACAATTCCAATTACTGAAGGCCTTCGATCGAAACCTGTAAGAATGAAGCTAATTCAGCTGCTTTTCGTTCCAGCTCGCCTAAAGTCAGAGGTTCTCCAATACGTGTTAATGGAATATCGGGTTTTCCTTTAATCTTTATATAAAGAGCTCTTTTTGGATTAATTCCTTCTTTAATTTCAACACGAATAGCTTCAATATCTTTTAAAGCATATGTCAGTTGAATACGTCGATTCTTCCCTGGGAATCCCCGACGAAAAATACAAAAAGTCCCATCTTTTTTATTAAATTCATTATAGCCTTCACCTACACTCCAAAGAATAATGAGCCATAAATAAAGACTTAATAAAAAGCCTACAAGACCGTAAAAACACATGACTAACCCTTGTGGAAAGAAAGTAATGTCAGAAGCATTTAAAAAAGGAAGAAGGTTAAAACCAAGATAACTAGACAACCCAACGATAAAAAAACCAAAAGCGCCTAGAAAAATCACCGAAGCCCACCAATAATTACTCAATCTACGCGACCCTACGACTTGTTCCCTAAAAAGTAAATTTTCAGTGGAATCAGGAGAAATAGTCATTTTTACTTCCCTAAATATTTTGTTATTTTGTTTCTTTATTGATTTCAAAAAAGGTAGATAAACTACCTTTTTTGAAATAAAATAGCAGGGTTTCTGCATCAATTATCAAAGGGTTCCTTGAATGATTAAGTTTCCCACATCATTTAACAAGCCCTTTACATTTGATTACTCTTTAATTTCTAAAACAACACCTGCACCTACTGTACGACCACCTTCACGAATGGCAAAGCGCATACCTTTTTCAATGGCAATTGGCTGAATTAGCTCAACTTCCATTTTAATACGGTCACCAGGCATAACCATTTGTGCTGCTGATCCATCATCTGCACGGAAAGATTCAATCTTTCCAGTTACATCAGTAGTACGTACATAGAATTGTGGACGGTATCCTTCAAAGAATGGCGTATGACGGCCACCTTCTTCTTTCGTTAAGATGTACACTTGTGAATCAAACTTTGTATGCGGAGTAATTGTTCCAGGTTTTGAAATAACCATTCCACGCTCAATATCCTCTTTCTGGATACCACGTAGTAGAATACCAACGTTATCTCCTGCCATCGCTTCGTCTAGACTCTTTTGGAACATTTCTAGACCCGTAACAGTCGTCTGACGAGTTTCAGCTAGACCTACAAGTTCAACTGTTTCACCTACTTTAACGACACCACGTTCTACTCGTCCTGTCGCTACAGTACCACGACCTGTAATTGAGAAAACATCCTCAACCGCCATTAAGAATGCCTTGTCTGTTTCTCGCTCTGGTGTAGGAATGTAAGTATCTACAGCTTCCATTAATGCGAAGATTTTATCAACCCACTCATTCTCGCCAGCAGCGATCTTAGGGTTTTCAGTTAAAGCTTCTAGTGCAAGTAAAGCAGAACCAGGACATACTGGGATATCATCTCCAGGGAATTCGTAGTTACTTAACGTTTCACGAACTTCCATTTCAACTAATTCTAGTAGTTCTTCATCATCAACTTGATCTTGCTTGTTTAAGAAAACAACAATGTTTGGAACACCTACCTGCTTCGCTAAAAGAATGTGCTCTTTTGTTTGCGGCATAGGGCCATCAGCACCCGAAACAACAAGAATAGCACCATCCATCTGCGCTGCACCCGTAATCATGTTTTTTACATAATCTGCGTGTCCTGGACAATCTACGTGCGCGTAGTGGCGTGTTTCTGTTTCGTATTCAACGTGAGCTGTGTTAATTGTAATACCACGTGCTTTTTCTTCTGGTGCAGAATCAATATCTGCGTAGCCTTTCGCATCACCACCTAGTGCTGCAGATAATGCCATAGTAATTGCAGCTGTTAATGTTGTCTTACCATGGTCTACGTGACCAATAGTACCAATATTTACGTGCGGTTTTTTTCGTTCAAATTTTTCGCGTGCCATAGTCGTTATCCTTTGTTTTTTTCTATTTGATTTTGGTGTTTTTCGTTAGACTAACTTTTAAAAGCGGAAATGAGCATAAGCTTTATTTGCTTCTGCCATTCGATGCGTTTCTTCTCGTTTACGCGTTGCATTTCCTGTATGATTCGAAGCATCAATAATTTCGTTCGCTAATTTTGAAACCATTTCACGACCAGGTCGTTTTCTAGCCGCATCAAGTAACCAACGTAACGCTAACGTCGTTCCACGTTCTGATTTTACTTCAAGTGGGACTTGGAAAGTGGAACCACCTACACGTCTTGATTTTACTTCAACTAATGGAGTAACATTCAGAACCGCTTGGCGTAAAACCTCTAGAGGGTCTTTTTGAGTCGAATCCTCAATCTGTTTCATTGCCTGATATAAGATTCTTTGTGCGACTGTTTTTTTACCCTCTTTAAGAATTCGATTAATGAGCATACTCACTAAACGGCTATGATAAATAGGATCTGGTGTAATTGTTCGTTTTGGAGGGGTAGCTCTGCGTGACATAATAAAAAAAAGTGTAAAAAAATAACCATTACCTTCTTATTCTCTGTTGGGACTAATCGGTACTTTTTACCTTAAGATAAACTAAGGTCTATCGATCAGTGAAACTGTCAGTGAAACTGTTAACCTTTTGGCTTTTTAGCTCCATATTTCGAACGACTTTGTAGTCGATCTTTTACAGCGGCTGTATCTAATGAACCACGGACAATATGGTAACGAACACCGGGTAGATCTTTCACTCGACCACCACGAACTAAAACTACAGAGTGTTCTTGTAAGTTGTGTCCAATTCCAGGAATGTAAGCTGTAACTTCGAAACCCGAAGTTAAGCGAACACGAGCTACTTTTCGTAGTGCAGAATTCGGCTTCTTAGGCGTTGTTGTGTAAACTCTTGTACAAACACCACGTCTCTGAGGACATGATTTTAAGGCTGGCGATTTCGTTTTCTTCTCAATTTTTTTGCGTTGAAAACGGATAAGTTGTTGAATAGTTGGCATATTTTTTTTTTAGAGATCAAGCCAGTTGAGTGCTGGGAATGATCCCATACACAGAACCTGACTTCGTTTATTTAGAAAGAACCATATCAAAAATCTTTTTAAAAGAAAGTGGGTCTAACACAGCAAGTTGCGCAAGTACTTTACGATTAAGTAAAATTTTTGATTTCTTTAATCCATAAATAAATTGATTATAGCTTAATCCATACGCTCTTGAAGACGCATTAATTCTTCGAATCCATAGTCTTCGGAAATGGATTTTACGTTTACGACGGTCCACATAAGCATAGCGAAGAGCTTTCATCGTTTGTTGGTTCGCAGAACGAAAAATAGTTGAATGCGACCCTTGAAAACCCTTGTTTATTTTTAAAATTTTTCTTCGGCGCTTTCTTGCAACAGCACCTCTTTTTACTCGAGTCATTTTTTCTCCTTTATAGGATAAGTAATCGATAAAAGAAATATTCTTTGATTAAAGAATTTTCCCTGTCTGACTTTTTGCGTATCGGTACGTTGTACCTTAAGGTAAACCTTGGTTTACCGATAGAAAACGAAAAAGTAAACACTAAAAGCTATGGATAGATAACCTTTCCACTATGTTACTAAATATCTAAAAAACCGTCTATTTTTTTGGACATTTGACAAATGAATTTTTATTATGCGATAATAAGAATCAATAAAAGGGATTGTAGTTCAATTGGTTAGAGCACCGCCCTGTCAAGGCGGAAGTTGCGGGTTCGAGTCCCGTCAGTCCCGCTTTATAAAAATAAGCAAAAGAATAGATAAATTTTTTATTGATAAATCAGGGTTTACCTTAATATACAAGATACCGAATGGAGTTTTTTTTCTCTATAATTGAAACTGTCTTCAAAAAAAAAAAGATTATGGAAGGATTTCATCCTCCCATAACCAATGTGTTTTCTTATTTGTATAGTTCAGTGCCTAGCTTTAGAGCAAACACACCTGTAACTAAAGAAATGAATAATGCGATAAAAATTTGACTGTCTGTTAAAGGCATAATAGTTCCAAACTTTTTTTTTAGTGGACAAGTAACTCTTGTTTAAAAACTTCGAGAGGTTTTTATAAAGAGAAACTTAAAGATTTCCTTGACGAACCGAAAGTAAAATAATAACTAAAGGTCCTGCTGCCATAATGAAGGCTGTTGATGCTAATTGTAAAACTAATTCTAAATTCATTTGATTACCTCATCAAATTAAAAGGGACTTTTCGTGTAAACGGTTCGAATTATCTGAAAGCTACAGAAGCTTGCCAAACGAACGCTAAAAGTAAGAAAAGAACAGGAATAATAGGAAGTACATCCACAATGGGATCAAAAGGAGCATACGCTTCTGGTAAACGGCCGAACACAAGACCCGTGTTTAATAAAGCTTCCATCATAATATCAAACCTCTCCGATACATTTCTTTAAATAACCATTCAGTTAATCTTTTTGCTGGGTTAACTTTTATAGTCTACTATAGGGTTTAAATAAAAACTATATATTTCTCGATTAAAATCAAAAAAGCCTTCTGTCGGATTCGAACCGACGACCGTCGCATTACAAATACGATGCTCTAGCCCCTGAGCTAAGAAGGCGTCTTATATGATAATGAGTATAGCGGTTGTTTTCCAAAAAAGCAAGCTTTTTTAAAACAACGTATTTAACGCATTATAGAATAAGGAGTCTATTACCCGACCTCCAAAAGAAACCTCCAAGTTGTGGTATGATAGAACTAGCGGGGTAGAGCAGTCTGGTAGCTCACGGGGCTCATAATCCTGGGGTCGGCGGTTCAAATCCACCCCCCGCCATTTTTTTTTTGAAACAGTGAAATTGTTTCCCATTTCCGTTTTTTGAGTATTATGTTATTTTAAAGGTAAGAATGTTTCGTAATCCATTTTATGTTTTCCCAAGAAACAATGATGAGTGAAACCCTATTTTTGGAAATAAAACTTAATCCTACACTTTTTATGACTTCATCTAGAAACCGTTTTTCCCCTATTAAACCGGGAGAAATTATTGATTATAAGAATATCGATCTCCTACGTAAATTTATTACTGAACAGGGGAAAATTTTACCTCGACGCACTACTCGACTAACAGCAAAGCAACAACGTGCAGTGACAAGAGCGATTAAACAAGCTCGTGTTTTAGGCTCTCTACCGTTTGTCAACAAAGAAGGCTAAACGAAAATGAAAGACCCAGCCAAGAACTTAAGAGAATTTAAATTCTCTTAAGTTCTTGGCTGGGTCTTTCATTTAGAAGAAAGGGAAAACAAGTGGATCAGGGAAGAATCGGTTAATTTCAATAAGTAGTCCCGCAATAAAACCAAAGTATGCTGCGGCTAAAACAGGTGCAGTCGAAAGGTAAGTTAAAAAATTCTTCATGGAGTATTCCTTATAATAGAAGTGTTCAAGTAACAATAAATATAGACTAATCTAGTTATACCTGAAAAGAATGGAGAAATAAATAAACAAGCTAAAAAAAGAATTTTAGAAAAAACGTCTTCAATTTCAAAAACAAAATTGCCAGGAGCCAGGTTTGAACTGGCGACACGAGGATTTTCAGTCCTCTGCTCTACCGACTGAGCTATCCTAGCAGTCATTTAAAGGTTTAAGTTGGCTGGGACTCGAACCCAGGACCAGTCGGTTAAAAGCCGAGTGCTCTACCAACTGAGCTACCAACTCTTACATCTCTATCTCTAGTAAACCTTGAATAAAGGAGAATGTCAATAATTTTGACATTCTCCAAAATACCTACAAGGGATATAACCTTTTTAGAAATTAAGTTGATCCCCGCGGCGATATTGTAGATATGCCGTAACGAATAATCCTGAGATAGTCACCGGGATTAAACCTAATACAATTCCTGATAAAAGAGGTTCAACCATTATTTTTTCTTCTTGTAATAATTAATTATATTGTCCTTAGTATACAGTCTTATTTGTAAAAAAAACAAGAAGCCACGAATAAAAAAATACTACACCAACTGAACACTCGTGTAAAAGATTCTGCTTCGCCATAAGAGGTAAATATCCTTACGTCGTTATAAAGCCAAGAGGTAAATCTGGAATCTCGGGCCCCCATACTACGCAGAAGAAAAAGAATATAAATAGCAAGAATGGTTCGAATATAAATCATAGATCTTCTTTTTAATTTTTACGTTTTTCAAAAAGCGGTAAACATCATTTCTTGTCCCCTATTGAATTATTGGATACAATAAAAGCGTCGTCTGACGAAACTATCCTTTATTGATTTTATCAAAGTTATGTTCACATTAAAAATCTTTGTATATACTGTAGTTATCTTCTTTGTTTCGCTTTTCATTTTTGGTTTCCTTTCAAACGACCCAGGCCGTAACCCGAATGCGGACTAAACCGTAAAATCACATTTGAACCTTTTTCTGTTTTGAGTGAAAAAGGTTCAAATGTGGTTTCCCTTAATCTTCAATCTACGTTATAATAAAAGACAACAAAAACGGGATGTAGCGCAGTTTGGTAGCGCATTGCATTTGGGATGCAAGGGTCGCAGGTTCGAATCCTGTCATCCCGATTTTTAAAAAATCGGTACATTGTATAGTTAAGTATTGTTTTTTATTTATTTTACTTGTTCAACAAAAAATGAGTGCCTATATTTTAGGCGATGTATTTTTCGAAACTAAAAAAAAATGAGCGGATCTATCGTAATGATAGATCCGCTCATTTTTTATGACTAATCCGAGATTAGATCGTCTTATTTACCAAGAAACTCTGCTGTGTACTCAGCAATTGCTTCTTTAATCATTTCTTCAGCTTCAGGACTGAATGCCTTTGTTGAAGAAACGATCTCAGCATATTTTGGCTTGTTTGTGTTGATGTATTCACGTAAACCCACAAGGAATTTACGAACATCTTCTACAGCAATTGGCTCAAGGTAACCATTTACACCGGTGTAAATAGTTGCAACTTGATCTGCAACTACAAGTGGTGCAGATTGTGCTTGCTTAAGTAGTTCACGTAGACGAACACCACGAGCTAGCTGGTTTTGCGTAGCTGCATCAAGATCTGATGCAAACTGTGCAAATGCTTCTAGTTCAGCGAACTGTGCTAATTCTAGTTTTAATTTACCTGCAACCTGCTTCATTGCTTTAATCTGTGCAGCAGATCCTACACGTGATACCGAAATACCTACGTTAATTGCAGGACGGATACCTGAGTTAAAGATATCTGCTGATAAGAAAACCTGACCATCCGTAATTGAAATTACGTTTGTTGGAATGTACGCCGAAACGTCACCAGCTTGTGTCTCTACAATTGGTAATGCAGTCATACTACCTTCACCTAATGCGTTACTTAGTTTTGCAGCACGCTCTAGTAGACGAGAGTGTAAGTAGAAAACGTCACCAGGGTACGCTTCACGGCCCGGTGGACGACGAAGTAGTAGTGACATTTGACGGTAAGCTTGTGCTTGCTTTGATAAATCGTCGTAAATAACTAGTGTTGCACGACCTGTGTACATGAAGAACTCAGCTAGTGCTGCACCTGTATAAGGCGCTAGGTACTGTAATGTTGCTGGTGAATCTGCGTTCTCTGCAACTACAATTGTGTACTCCATTGCACCGCGCTCTTCAAGAGTCGTTACGATCTGAGCTACTGAAGAAGCTTTCTGACCGATTGCTACGTAAACACAGACTACGCTTTCGCCTTTCTGGTTAAGAATTGTATCTGTAGCTACGGCAGTCTTTCCTGTTTGACGGTCACCAATAATTAGTTCTCGCTGACCACGACCAATAGGAATCATTGAATCGATTGCGATTAGACCTGTTTGTAGTGGTTCATAAACAGAACGACGTGCGATAATTCCAGGAGCTGGTGATTCAATTAAGCGTGTTTCTGAAGATTCAATATCGCCTTTTCCGTCAATCGGACGCGCTAAAGCATCTACAACACGACCTAAGTATGCTTCACCTACAGGAATTTGTGCAATTTTACCTGTAGCTTTTACAGAATCACCTTCCTGAATTGCAAGGCCTGAACCCATAAGAACGGCACCTACGTTGTTTGCTTCAAGGTTTAAAGCAATTCCTACAGTACCATCTTGGAATTCTACAAGTTCACCAGCCATAACTTTTTCTAGGCCGTAAATTCGAGCAATACCATCACCTACTTGAAGAACTGTACCTACATTAACAACATTTGCATCTTTGTTGTACGTTTCAATCTGTTGGCGAATGATACTACTAATTTCATCAGGTCTAATCTTTACCATACTTTTTCTTTTATTTTTTTTACTTTTACGTTTGTTGTACCTTGTTTACGGACAAAAAGAGCATTCTTATTTTGCCGTAATGCGTCCTAATAAGGCAATATTTAAATCAAGCACACGGCGTTGTAGACTACTATCTTTCGCAAGACGTGTTTTTACTTTTGTCATCGCTTTCGATAAAGCTAGACGACTCATTTGTTCACAAACTTGGTAGACAGCTTTTTCTTCTTCAACACGAATAGTGGCTTGTTTCGATTCTTCTAAGCGTGTTATGTCTTCTTCTGCACGTTCTAAGAGTGTTTTCGCACCTTGTTCTGCGGTTACAACTCCTTGAGCACGAATCTCAGCAGCTTTTGTTGTTGCAACTTCAAGCTGTTCTTTAGCATTCGCTAGTTTTTCAGTTGCTTCTTGAAAGCGTACTTCTGCATCTGTGATGCTCTTTAAAATCGAATCTTGACGATTTTTTAGAATAGAGCTTAACACATCGCCACCAAAGTATACAACTACACCGATAACTACAGCTAAGTTAATGACATTCGTTTCAAGAAGGTTTGTATTAATTCCAAAACCTTCTCCTAGAGGAAAATTCATAAAATTGACGATCACAGGATTCCAAACCTCCATTCTTGTAAGCTATAAAGGGTATGAATGATTGAATATCGTTTTTGACTCACTCGATCAGTTTCACTGACAGTTTCACTGAAAACATGAATAAGCACAGTGTACCGATCCATGGATCAGTACACTGTGCTCAATGTTAACTGGGAGTGTTAACTGCTTCGTATTAGCCTACGAAAGGGTTTGCGAAGATGATCGCTAACGCAACTACTAGACCGTAGATTGTTAGGGCTTCCATGAATGCTAGAGAAAGTAGAAGAGTACCACGGATTTTACCTTCTGCTTCAGGCTGACGAGCAATACCTTCTACTGCCTGACCTGCTGCAGTACCCTGACCAATACCAGGACCGATAGCACCTAGACCAATAGCAAGACCAGCACCAACAACAGAAGCTGCACAAATTAACGGGTTCATAAGATTCTCCTTAAATAAAGTAGTTGATTTCTTCTCATTATTAAACGCATTGAATAGTAACTCTCTTGGCTGAATGTGTAATTGAGTCAAGAGAGTCACTACTAGAGTAACAGTTTAGGCTTCCTTTTGAAAAGCATAGTGAACCTTTTTTTGATTCAACTCATTCAAAGAGTTGAAAAAAGATTCGATTTAATGACCTTCCATTGCTTCACCAATGTAAGCACCGGCAAGAGTAGCAAAAATAAGTGCCTGAATAGCACTTGTGAATAGGCCTAAGAAAATAAGTGGAATTGGAACCACTAAAGGTACTAAAGAGATTAATACAGCTACTACTAATTCATCCGCTAGGATGTTTCCAAAAAGTCGGAAACTTAAAGATAAAGGTTTTGTAAAATCTTCAAGAATGTTAATCGGTAGTAAAATCGGAGTTGGTTGGATGTATTTACCGAAGTAGCTTAAACCACGCTTGTTGATACCCCCATAGAAGTAAGCAACTGACGTTAGTAAGGCAAGGCCCGCTGTTGTATTAATATCATTTGTAGGGGCACCAAGTTCACCATGAGGTAATTCAATAATTTTCCACGGAACTAGTGCACCTGACCAGTTTGAAACAAAAATAAATAAGAACATTGTTCCAACGAAAGGAACCCAGCTCTTATATTCTTCACCAATTTGTGTTTTGGCGATATCACGGATAAATTCCACTACATATTCAATGAAATTTTGTCCGCCTTCTGGCATAGGTTTTAAATTTCGTGTTGTTGCAACTGCAATTGCTAAAATAATTGCAATAACAATCCACGAATTAATTAATACTTGACCATGAACTTGGCCATTTCCTACGTTCCAGTAAAAATGTTCTCCTACTTCTACACTTGCAATGTCGTACACAGCATTTAAAAGGTTTGCATCCATCAAAAAGGTATCCCCTCACATCGTTCATCAATTAGACAATTACATTTAGGATAACAGGAGTTCCCTAAAAATGTCATGTCTTTTCATTTCTTTTTTTACTTCTTAGGCCGATTTTGAAAGTCCAGACTGGCCTTTTAGAATCGCTTCTTTTAATTCATTCAAAATAAGTTCTACTGAACGAATTGAATCATCATTTGCAGGGATTACTAAATCTGCCAGACTTGGATCACAATTTGTATCTAAAAGTGTAATTGTACGGATGCCTAATTTATTACATTCTTTTACAGCATTTAATTCTTTTGGCTGACCCACTAAAACTACAATGTCTGGAATTGTTTTCATGTTCTTTAAACCACCAAAAAACTTTTCTAGTTTAACCTTACGTTTTTGGATTAAAACTTGTTCCTTTTTTGGAAGTTGAGCAAGTGTACCATCCTCTTCTTGCTTCTCAATTCCTTTTAATTTATCGATACAAAGAGTCATCGTCGACCAATTCGTTAACATACCACCTAGCCAACGCTGACTTACATAGTTAGCATTACATTCCTTTGCAGTAAATTCAATAATAGGTGCCGCTTGTCGTTTTGTACCTACAAAAAGAATAGTCTTGTTTTGTGAAGATTGTTCTGTTAAAAACTGACAGATTTCTTCTAACGAAACAAGTGTTTGTAAAATATCGATAATGTGAATTCCATTTCGTTCACCATAAATAAAAGGGGCCATTTTAGGGTTCCAACGGCGAACTTGATGACCAAAATGAACGCCCGAATCAAGCATTTGTTCTAATGTAACCATAATGTAGAAAAATAAATAAAAAACCTAGTTCAAGATAATCGAAAGGTTGTTTTAAACCTTTAAGAGTTTGACTTCATCATAGCATGGCCCCAGTCCAACACCAAATGAGTCTAGAAAAGAAACGCGAAAGGTTGCTTTTTCTTTCCTTTCTTGGTATTATTCTGAATAAGCTCATTATTATGTAATCGAAATCACTTAATCTTGTCAGGACTGAAAAGTAGCATCAATAGAGTTGTATTTCCATAGCTATAATAATGAGCCTTTCTTATTACCCGTCTTTTCATTTGAATATAGGCGGCACCCAGATTCGAACTGGGGATAAAGGATTTGCAATCCTCTGCCTTACCACTTGGCCATGCCGCCTTTGGTTAATGTAGTTAACCTTAATTAATAGTATACCTTAAATCGCTATTTTCTTACAAGTGACAATAATAGATTTACCTAAAATGAATAAAAATTTTAAACTTCCAGATTTTATTGAAATTCAACGTGCCAGTTTTCTAACTTTTTTAGAAAAAGGTGTGGCCGAAGAAATTCAATACATATCGCCGATCAAAAGCCAAACCGGATCGATCCAGCTCGTTTTTTATCCTGATTTAATTCAGTTTAAAAGACCGAAACCTTTACCTCAGGAGGCTATTCGAAAATCAAAAACGTATTCTGCGTCCTTGTACGTTCCGGCACAACTTTTTTTTCAGCACCCTTCGAAAAAATTACAGACGAAATCGATGATTGAAAACGTCTTTTTGGGGGAAATTCCTTTCATGACAGAACGAGGGACTTTTATTATTAATGGATCGCCTCGAGTTATTGTTAATCAAATTGTTCGAATACCCGGTATTTACTATAAAATGCAGTTTGATAAGGATAATAATAAAACCTTTGTTGGCAGTATTATTTCAAATCGAGGCTCATGGCTACGTGTTGAAACGGATAAAAAAGGTTTGGTATTTGCTCGTATTGATAAAATTCGTAAGATTCCTATCTTTATTTTGCTTTTTGCTATGGGATTTACTGAGAAACAGGTGTTTCAAGCTATTGATTACTCAACTTTTTTAAAACCTTCATTAAATAAGGTTCTAAAAGATAATCAGTGGAAGCCTATGGATCAAAAGAAAGCTTTAGCTCAATTACATTTTATCCTTAGACCGGATCGACCTTTTACATCAAATTCGGCAAGAGAGATGTTAGAATCAAGGTTTATGGATCCAGAACGTTATGATCTAGGAAAATTAGGTCGTATTCGATTAAACAAAAAGTTAAAAATTGTTGGAAACCCAACAAAACCGACTTTAAGACCAGAGGATGTTCTTGCTGCTGTTAATTATCTAATTAATTTAGAGTATGGTGTTGGAACTGTTGATGATATCGATGATTTAAAAAATAGACGTGTTCGTACTGCAGGGGAATTAGTACAAAACCAAATTCGCATTGGAATGAGTCGTCTAGAACGTATTGTTAAAGAAAAACTTGCTAAAGAAGCCTCAAAAGGGGATTGGGAAAAGATTCAAACCCTATCACCAAAAGCCTTTATTAATCCAAAACCGGTTATTGGATCTTTACGTGAATTCTTTGGCTCGAGTCAACTTTCACAATATATGGATCAGACCAATCCACTCGCCGAAATTACCCATAAAAGACGAATTAGTTCACTTGGACCTGGAGGTTTAAGTAAGGATCGAGCCGGGCTTGCTGTTCGTGAAATTCACCCTAGTCATTATGGTCGTATTTGTCCTATTGAAACGCCAGAAGGTGGAAATGCTGGACTAGTTAGTTCATTAACTACGTATGCCAGAATTGATGGTGAGGGTTTTCTAGAATGCCCTTTTTATAAGGTACAGGAAGCACGTGTTCAGCTTAAAAAGGGACCCCACTTCTTATCAGCAGAGCAAGAAGAACACCTTGTAGTCTCGCCAGGAGATATTAGGGTTTCAGATAATGGAATGTTAAATTTTAAAACAGTACCTGTTCGTTATCAGAAAGAATTTAGTCAAAATAGTCCACGACTTGTCCAGTATATAGGCATTTCTCCTATTCAAATGATCTCCGTAGCGACCTCTTTAATTCCTTTTTTAGAACATGATGATGCTAATCGAGTTTTAATGGGATCTAATATGCAACGTCAAGCTGTTCCACTTGTTCAACCAGAACGGCCAATTATTGGTACTGGATTAGAAGCTCAAGTAGCTCGTGATTCTGGAACAGTTCTTCTCGCGAAGAAGAGTGGTGTTGTTAAATATGTAAGTTCCGAAAGGGTGCTGGTTCAAAGCGATGAGCCAAAAGGAATGAAGAAACCGATAATTGAGTATTCATTACAAAAATATCAGCGTTCAAATCAAAGTACTTGCGTAAGTCAGCGCCCGGCAGTTTCCGAAGGAGAATATGTACAAAAAGGTGATCTTATCGCTGATGGTGCAGCAACAGCTCAAGGAGAACTTGCATTAGGAAAAAATATTCTGGTGGCTTATATGCCTTGGGAAGGTTATAATTTCGAGGATGCTGTCTTAGTAAGTGAACGTTTAGTCCTTGATAACATTTACACCTCTATTCATATTGAAAAATATGATGTTGAAGCACGAGAAACAAAATTAGGGTCTGAAGAATTTACGAAAGATATTCCTAATATTAATAGTTATTTAGCACGTCATTTAGATGATCGTGGAATTGTCAAACCTGGCTCATGGGTACAACCGGGCGATATTTTAGTCGGGAAAGTTACACCTAAAGGAGAAGCAGATCAAACGCCAGAAGGTCGACTTTTACGAGCTATTTTCCTGCAAAAATCACCAGATGTTCGGGATAGTTCTTTAAAAGTACCTGGGGGTGTTCGAGGTCGAGTACTAGATGTTCGTGTACAGAAAAATACAGTCCGTATTTATTTAGCAGAACGAAGAAAAATCCAAATTGGTGATAAAGTTGCGGGGCGACACGGAAACAAAGGAATTATCTCGAATATTTTACCTTGCCAAGATATGCCATTTTTACAAGACGGAACTCCCGTTGATATGGTGTTGAATCCTTTAGGGGTTCCTTCTCGTATGAATGTAGGTCAAGTATTTGAATGTTTACTTGGATTAGCTGGGAAACAATTACAACAAACATATAAAGTTGTTCCTTTTGATGAGATGTATGGAAAAGAAGCTTCGCGTGGACTTGTTTATCGAAAACTTTATGAAGCTCGTGAAAAAACAGGGAAAAAATGGTTGTTTGATCCACGTTTTGCTGGAAAGAGTCAGGTATTTGATGGTAGAACAGGAATTCCTTTTGATCAACCTATTCTTTTTGGTTATCCTTATGTTCTTAAACTAGTTCACCAGGTTGATGACAAAATTCATGCAAGATCAACTGGTCCTTATTCATTAGTAACTCAGCAGCCTTTAGGAGGTCGTGCTAAACATGGGGGTCAACGTTTAGGTGAAATGGAAGTATGGGCTTTAGAAGGTTTTGGTGCTGCATACACATTACAAGAATTATTAACGGTAAAATCAGATGATATGCAAGGTCGTAATGATGTTTTAAGTGCTATTATTAAAGGTCAACCTATTCCAAAACCAGGAATTCCGGAATCATTTAAAGTTCTCATGAGTGAATTACGTTCTCTTTGTTTAGACGTTACGATTACAACTTCTGAAAACACAGGGATGGGGGTATAACAAGGAGAATGAAAACTATGAAAGAAATTGACATCGAATTAAATGCCTTAAAAATTCAATTGGCATCGCCTGATTGTATTCAAAAATGGGCAGAAACAGTGTTACCCGATGGTAAAGTCGTTGGTGAAGTTACCAAATCGGAAACCATCAATTATCGAACTTTTAAACCAGAGATGGATGGTCTTTTTTGCGAACGTATCTTCGGCCCTGTCAAGGATTGGGAATGCCATTGTGGGCGCTCAAAGCAAGCTCGACACCAACGAGATACGAATGAATTAGTACATTGTTCCGTTTGTGGTGTTGCTTTAACAGAATCAAAAGTACGACGTTATCGGATGGGCTATATTCAGTTAGCTTCTCCCGTAACGCATGTTTGGTATTTGAAAAGTATTCCTAGTTATCTTTCGATTTTATTAGAACTGCCAGTCAAAGACATTGAGAATATTGTTTATTACAATGAATTTTTTGCTGAAAATTCCGAGGATTATTTAACGGTTGGTCCGGGGTCGTGGAATTATTTCCGTTGGGTTGGGATTCAAGAGTTTCAACATGAAAATCGAGAAATAGGTTTTGACTTTGATGGAAAATCCTTAACTACAAAAGCGTCAGATTCATTTCTACAAGATGGTACAAATAATTTAGGTGCCCATGTTATTGAAAAAAAGTTAGCTAAGAAGGATTTCCAAAAAATTGAAAGTGTTCTTCGTGATCAATTACAGAGTCTTCCTAAATTAAAGAATTTATCTTGTGAGAAAGAAGCCAATCGTGTACTCCGCCAAAAAAAGAAAATGTCTAGACGACTACGAGTTATTACTTATTTAATTAAGTCGTCTATGGACCCTAAATGGATGGTTCTCCATAATTTACCTGTTCTCCCACCTGATTTACGACCTATGGTCCAATTGGATGGTGGACGCTTTGCGACTTCAGATCTCAATGATCTATATCGTAGAGTTATTAATCGAAATAATCGATTAAAAAAATTTATGAAGATGGTTGCTCCGGATCTGATTATTCGAAATGAAAAAAGGTTACTTCAAGAAGCTGTTGATTCATTAATTGATAATGGACGAAGAGGTAAAGCTGTTTTAGGGACAAATAATCGCCCTCTAAAATCATTATCGGACATTATCGAGGGAAAACAGGGTCGTTTTCGACAAAATTTATTAGGAAAACGTGTTGATTACTCTGGTCGATCTGTAATTGTAGTTGGGCCTAAATTAAAGCTTCACCAATGTGGATTACCGAAAGAAATGGCTGTGGAGTTATTCCAACCTTTTATTATTCGTCGATTGATTGAATTACGTCTAGCAACAAATATTCGTGCTGCAAAAAATAAGATTCAACAGAACGGGCCAATGATTGGTGAAATTTTGAAACGTGTAGTAAGTTCACACCCGATTTTACTAAATCGTGCACCAACATTACACCGATTAGGAATTCAAGCTTTCTACCCTATTTTAATCGAGGGTAGAGCCATTCAACTTCATCCATTAGTTTGTCCAGCTTTTAACGCTGACTTTGATGGAGATCAAATGGCTGTTCATGTCCCACTTTCCTTTGAAGCTCAAGTAGAATGTCGTTTATTGATGCTTGCATCAAATAACTGGCTTTCACCTTCAACTGGTCAACCTATTCTTTTACCTAGCCAAGACATGGTTCTAGGTTGTTATTACTTAACAATTGAGAATTTAGCTTTAGCAAAAGGTCTTCAAAAGTTAAGTTACTTTACAAATTTTGAAGATGTTGTTGTTGCTTATGAGCAGAAAAAACTAGACCTGCATAGTTTTGTTTGGTTCCGTTATAACGAAATGGTGGAAAGTTATAAAAATGAAGAAGAAGTAGTTGAGATTCAGCTTGAAACAAGTGGATTATGTACAAAATTGTACCGAAGAAGTCAAAGCAAAGAAAAGAAAGGCGTGCGTTTTGGTTCTCAATACATCCGAACAACTGTAGGTCGAATTCTTTTAAATCAGATTGTTTCAGAATCGATTCGAAAAAATCCAACAGGGCGTTCAGGAATGCATGTCCCACTTCTGTCTGATTAATTTGTCTTTAGGTTAACATAGTTAACCTCGGTTTAGGGTGATATATCTTTGGATCTAGTTAAAAAGTGTTAGGTTTCTTATCATGCTATAAAAAAGGAAAAAATGAGCTATTTTTTTAGTAATCACGTTTTTGATAAAGGTGAATTAAAACGATTAATTCATTGGTTTTTAATTACGCAAGGTCCAGCCAAGACGTTAAATATGGTAGATCGGTTAAAAGGGTTAGGGTTTCACTATGCGACAGAAGCAGGTATTTCATTAGGAATTGAAGATTTAAAAATTCCTCCTGTTAAACCAAGGTTATTAAGGAATGCGGAAGAAGAAGCCCAAAAAAATGAAATACGTTTTGCTCGAGGAAAAATTACTGCGGTAGAACGTTCCCAAAAAGTTATTGATATTTGGAATACCACAAGTGAACTTTTAAAAGAGGAGGTTATCCATCATTTTAGAAGAACAGATTTATTAAATCCTGTTTATATGATGGCCTTCTCTGGAGCTCGAGGAAATATGTCGCAGGTCCGACAATTAGTAGGTATGCGTGGATTAATGTCTGATCCCCAAGGTGAGATTATTGATTTACCAATTAAAAGTAATTTTCGTGAAGGATTAACTGTTACAGAATATATTATTTCTTGTTATGGTGCTCGAAAGGGGTTAGTTGATACTGCTTTAAAAACAGCGAACTCTGGTTATTTAACAAGACGTTTAGTTGATGTAGCACAAGCTGTCATTGTTAATGAGGTAGATTGTAATACTTCTCAAGGGATCCTGATGGTCGATCTAATGGATGGAAATAAGGTTCTAATCTCTAGGGAAAAAAGATTAGTAGGCCGTGTTTTATCGCACCAGGTTACTGATCCAACTACAGGTTGGGTAGTTGGTTTAAAGAACCAAGATATTTCTCCTTATTTAGCAAAAAAATTAAATGGATTCTCTTCGAGACAAATTAGAGTCCGATCTCCATTAACTTGTCAAACAAGTCGACATGTTTGTCAATTGTGTTACGGGTGGAGTCTTGCAAGAGGCCAGCTTGTTGAGTTAGGTGAAGCGATCGGGATTATTGCAGCACAATCCATTGGAGAGCCGGGTACACAATTAACGATGCGTACGTTCCATACAGGCGGTGTATTTTCAGGCGAAGTTGCTGAACGAGTTTATGCTCCTCACTCTGGAATACTTTCTTATGAAGGGGAGCAGAACGCAAAAAAAATGAGAACTGTTTTTGGTCAGGAAGCTCTATTTTTTGATAACAAGGTTGAAGTTACAATTCAGCAAAATGAAAATAACCAAACAAAATTAGAATTTCCACCTTATACTCTCTTTTTTACAAAATCAGATACACCAGTGTATTCAAAACAAATTATTGCTGAATACTCAAGCTTAGATCAAATTTTGAAGAAGTCTGAAGATTCAGACGGTGTAATTACTGTTAAAGAAGTCGTTTCGGATATGGAAGGTCAAGTCTATTTCCAGTTTTTTAATAAACAAGGGATGTCGATTAAAAAGCAATCAAAAACAGCTCTTGTTAAAGGTAATGGTCTTGTTTGGGTATTTTCTGGAAAAATCATGGCTTATTCGCTATTTAATCAACCTTTTAGCCGTAAAGGTGATTTTACAGCTTCTCCTCAAGTTAATTTTTCTTTTTCATCTTCCCATACAGACACCAGTGAAGAAGTAGAGCTTTCTTCGGCTCTTTTTGATTTAAAGGTTCGTTCTGCAGGTTTTTTATATAAAAAACCTGCATTCGATGGTGTGGACCCTAATGTTTTATTATGGGTACCTACAATCACAAAGAATTTCTATTTTCCTACCGAATTTGGTTATTTAATCGATACGATTCATGACTCGAATTATTCACCTATGTTGGATGAACTTCGCTTGAATCATGTTTCGGTTTCACCTTTACAAAAAAGACTTTCAACTACAAAACAAGCAAATACTCTTAAACGTACGGTGTCGACTAAACGTCTTAGTTTGTTGACTCAATTAGATAAACAAGTAAGAAAGAAATTTGCATTTTCACAGGGTTATTTACATTCTGGCTATGATATGTATGAACATACGAGTCATTTTGTTGAAACTTTCCCGTCATGGTTTTATTGGCCTAAAAAGAAAAGTAAACCAATGGGCTTAAAGCAGTTGAAGAAACAATTTGCAAATCATTACGCTATTTGCTCACCTTATCAACCATTAGTAGATGATATTCAATTTAATGAGTCTATTTTCTCTAAATGGTATCCTGCGTTGAAGATGTTTCGTTTTCAAAAGACAATTGCTTTTGATCCATGTAGTTCTGTTCAACCTTCATATAAACAAGAAGTTAATTCTTCATTTTTTATTGAGTCAGGGACTCCGTTACTTCGATCTTTGAAAAAGGAGGCTGTCTCAAAAGATACTCAAGCATTACCTTTTTCTCAAGAGAAACAAGTGAATTTTCTTGAATTTATGAATATTCAGGAAAATGGTCAAATTTTAGTAAAACAAAAAGAAAATCAAATTCGCTTCCGTTTAAATCAACAAAAGCCTTGGGTAAAGACGGGATCTCTTGTTCTTAAGGGCGACAGTCTTGCTCAAGGGTTAAAATCAACTCATTCCGGAAGAGTTATTCAAAAAACAAAAACACATATTACGTTACAAGTAGGACAGCCTTACCGTACATCGAGTTCGAGTCCTATTGTTGTTTCGCATGGAAGTTTAGTATTACAAGGTAAAACACTTTTTAATTTAGTTTATAAAAAAGCAAAAACTGAAGATATTGTTCAAGGATTACCAAAAATTGAAGAGCTTTTAGAAGCACGACGTACAAAAGATCTTCAACCTATTTTAAATAATCCGCATGATCGATTAAAAAGAGAATTTCAGAAGTACAAATCTGTATTTGATACACAGACAGCTGCACGATTAAGTCTTTTAGACATTCAAAAGTTTTTAGTCAATGGTGTACAAGGTGTTTACCAATCTCAAGGGGTTGATATTTCTGATAAACATATTGAAATTATCGTAAAGCAAATGACTTCAAAAGTCTTTATTGAAGATAGTGGTCAAACACCTTTTCTTTATGGTGATCTAGTTGATTTCTACCATTTAAAGAAAATCAATGAAGAAATGGCTACACAGGGTCGTAAATTAGCGAAATGTGAACCTGTTATTTTAGGAATTACAAAAGCGTCACTTAAAGCTGAAAGTTTTATTTCTGCGGCTAGTTTTCAGGAAACGACTCGTGTATTAACGCAAGCTGCTATCCAGGGTCGGTTAGATTCTTTTGTTGGATTAAAAGAAAACGTTATTATCGGTCAACTGATTCCAGCAGGGACCGGGTTTTTACGAACAAAGCCACCTGCTGGTTTTACTTCGACATTAAATCTTTTTCCTTCTTATGCTTCGCGTTTCCTATTAGATGTAAGTCGTTAATAAAAAGTAAGTTGTAAAAAAGAAAGAATTCCTTTTCCTGTATTGAGTTCAATGAGTAGATTTAGGGCTAACAGTAACATTGCTAGACGTCCTAGGTTTTTTTCGACGAGTTGTGGGAAGGGCATTTTTTTTATTTTGTAATCTAAGTAACCACTTCTTAACTAAAAAAAGGGTTCGGAAAGGATTTAATCCTTTCCGAACCCTTTTTTTAGTTAAGAAGTGGTTTCAGTTTCCGTTTCTAATTCTAATAAAAGAGGAGTTAGAATACCTAAATTTTCTGTAAATTCTTTAGGTGGAGATTGTCGTTCTTTGTTTTGTAAATAGTTTCCTGTATAAATAGGCTGTGTTAAAGTTAACTCGTGGTCGATTGTATGAAATCTGTGCGTTTGCTGTCTTGCATCGCGTGCCACAAAGTCTTCTTGAGCTACTTTTTTTCTTAGTTTAATAACTGCATCAATAATAGCTTCAGGTTTAGGTGGGCAGCCCGGTAAATAAACATCTACAGGAATCAGTTTATCTACACCACGAACTGTACTATAGGAATCTGTACTAAACATACCTCCTGTAATAGTACAAGCACCCATTGCGATAATATATTTTGGTTCAGGCATTTGTTCATAAAGTCGAACCAGTGAAGGTGCCATTTTCATCGTTACAGTTCCAGCAGTGATAATTAAGTCTGCTTGTCTTGGACTTGAACGAGGAACTAATCCAAATCGGTCAAAATCAAATCGTGAACCAATTAACGAGGCAAATTCAATAAAACAACAACTTGTACCATAAAGTAAAGGCCATAGACTAGAAAGTCGAGCCCAGTTATGTAAATCATTAAGTGTTGTTAAAATAATGTTGTTGGATAATTCTTCCGTTACGTTACTTGAATCTAGTGAATAGATTGTGTTACTGTTGTCTTCTTTTATGACCATTCTAATGCTCCTTTTCTCCATGCATAAAATAAACCAACAATTAAGATTGAAATAAAAATAAAAGCTTCTACAAAAGCGGCTAACCCTAATTCGTTAAAAGTAACAGCCCAAGGGTATAAAAAAAGTGTTTCTACATCGAATAATACAAAAATTAAAGCGAACATGTAGTAACGAATATTAAATTGAATTCGAGCTTCACCCATCGGTTCAATCCCTGATTCATAGGTTGTTCTTCTTTCGGGGCCAATACCTTTCGGTCGTAATAATCTCGATGTGCTTAACGCTAAGATTGGTACAAGGCAGGCGATGATAAAGAACACAAAAACATATGTATAACTATCTAGAATAAACATAAAAGTTCCTTTCATTCAAAACGAATGCCCAAACGTTATGAACAAAACCATATTAAAAATAGGTCGTTTTCAAAACGTTGGTTTTATAGTAGTGTATCACTCAGAAAGCCATATAAAAAAAGAAATAGAAAATAGATTGTTTTTTTTGTAGAATAAAAGAAGTAATTGAGAAACTATTTGCTTATTGAACGTCCCTAAAAATGCAAGAAATTAAAAGTGATCGTCCGGTTTTTCCTTTTACCGCTATTGTTGGTCAAGAAGAAATGAAATTAGCCCTTATTTTAAATGTTATCGACCCTAAAATTGGGGGCGTAATGATTATGGGAGATCGTGGTACTGGAAAATCAACTACTGTCCGTGCACTTGTAGATCTATTACCTGAAATCGAGGTTATTGCGAATGACCCGTTTAATTCAGATCCAAAAGATGGACCTTCAGCTGGTACTGAGACAACAACTATTAAAATTCCAATGGTTGATTTACCTCTAGGTGCTACTGAAGACCGTGTTTGCGGTACTATTGATATTGAAAAAGCATTAACAGAAGGTGTAAAAGCTTTTGAGCCAGGTCTATTAGCAAAGGCAAACCGCGGTATTCTATATGTAGATGAAGTAAACCTTCTTGATGATCATTTAGTTGATGTTCTTTTAGATTCAGCAGCATCTGGTTGGAATACAGTAGAACGTGAAGGTATCTCGATTTGCCATCCGGCACGTTTTATTTTAGTAGGATCTGGAAACCCAGAAGAAGGTGAATTACGACCGCAATTATTAGACCGATTTGGTATGCACGCACAGATTGGTACGGTTCGTGAACCTGAACTACGTGTAAAAATTGTAGAGCAGCGAATTGTATTTGATGAGTATCCTTATGATTTCCGTAAGCAATACGAAGAATCTCAGCAAGAACTAACATCGAGAATTACTTCCGCTCGTGAACGTTTAAAAGAAGGCAACATTAAAGTTGATTATGACCTTCAAGTAAAAATTTCTGAAATCTGTTCAGAATTAAATGTAGATGGATTACGAGGTGATATTGTAACAAACCGTGCTGCAATTGCTCTAGCAGCTTTTGAAGACCGCTCAGAAGTTACAGCAGAAGATCTTTTCAAAATTGTGACGTTATGTTTACGCCACCGTCTAAGAAAAGATCCATTAGAGTCAATTGACTCAGGTACAAAAGTACAAGAAGTATTCAGTTCAGTTTTTGGTTATGAATAATTAATTTATTCGGTGAGCTTACGTTTTCGTAAGCTCACTTCCCTTTGTCAAAGAAAAAAAGATTGACAAATGAAAAATAGAAAAATAGTATAGAGGAAGTGATATATTTCTAAATGTACTTTTTGCTACGGTCGCCTAATGGACGGGCATCAACCTTCTAAGTTGTTCTGTATAGGTTCGAATCCTATCCGTGGTATTTACGAAAAAATGGCTTAGGCGGGATTTGAACCTGCGACCGAAAGGATATGAATCTTTTGCTCTACCACTGAGCTACTAAGCCTTTGTGCTTACTAGTGTAGCAAAAAGATTATGATGAGGGCAAATAGGTTTTTATATTGACTTTTATGTCTAATCTATGTATATTAAAGAAATAAGAGTATAGGCGGGCGTAGCCAAGTGGTAAGGCAATGGATTGTGACTCCATCATTCGCGGGTTCAACCCCCGTCGTTCGCCCTTTTAAAAGAAAAAAAAAGAAGATTCTATTTTTTAGTGTTTATTATTAGTAATACTATTACTATGACATTTAAAACTGATTTTTTCTAATAGATTAAAAAAAAAAGTGCGTCCTATTGTTATATAGGACGCACTTTTTTTGTATATCGGAGAGGGTGGGATTCGAACCCACGGTAACTCACATTACGTTGGTTTTCAAGACCAAGACCATAAACCACTCGGACACCTCTCCTAAGGAAACGATTCAAAACAACTCTTTGTTTGGGCCGAGCTGGATTTGAACCAGCGTAGGCGTTGCCAGCGGATTTACAATCCGCCCCCATTAACCACTCGGGCATCGACCCAGAGCTTTTTGCACGTTTAATACTAAATTCCATAGTATCTTTTTTTTTGCAGTTTGTGTACCCGTCCGCCTCTTTCATATTTTCTCTTTTTTAGGCCTATGAATTGATTCATAAGCCCGAAAAAGAGAGGTTTAATAATTATGCAGCCATTGCTTCTTTCGCACTAAACATAACATCTAAACTAATTTCAGAGAGATTCTGTGAACGTGCATATTTTTCGGTATTTCGCTTTACTTTTCCACGAACAAACCCGGGAATTCGGTTTAACTCTTCAGAGGCTTCCAAACTCCAAGAGATTCCATCGGATTCAATAGGTTTAGAAACAAGTTCTTTTGTATCATGTCCACCAAAGATTTCTAGAAGATGATCTTCCATACCTAAAGCAAATGAATTATACACTAAATCTGCAATTTGATTTGTTCCTTCATAGCCAAGGAAAGGTCTATACCCTAGTGGGAAATTTTGAATATGAATTGGTGCAGAAATAACTCCACAAGGGATATCAAAACGTTTTCCAATATGACGTTCCATTTGTGTACCAAAAATAGCTGCGGGCTCGACTCGTGCAATCATATCTGAAACTACTGTTTGATCATCAGTAATTAATACTTCATCGCAATAATCTTTTACTCTTTCGGTAAACCAATCGCTATCGTGTTTACAATACGTTCCTGCACAAACAACTTTAATACCCATTTCTTGTACAAGAATCTTTGTAATACTTGAAGCATGAGTAGCGTTTCCAAAAACAACAGCTTTTTTCCCGGTTAAATTTTGACAATCAATAGATCTTGAAAACCAAGCTGATTGAGAAATAAAAGTTGTTTGGCGAACAATATAATCGCTGAAATCAAAAGCAAGTTCGGGTTTTAATTGATTAAAAATTGCTTGTAATTCTTCGATAAATTGTTGCATCCCAAGAATACCCATTGGAATTGTGTCAATATAAGGCATATTGAACTCTTCTTTTAAATAATTAGCGGTTCTTAAACCAACTTCACGATAAGGCACAATATTGCACCAAGCCTCAGGTAAATCTTTTAGTTTTTGAATATCCCCACCTTCTGGAATAACTTGGTGAACTCTAATTCCAAGATCTTTAAATAAACGTTTTAGTTCGCGACAATCGTGTTGGTTATGAAAACCTAAAGTAAACATTCCGATGATATTTACAGAAGGCTGGTCTGTCTTTTCAATTTTAAAGTCAGTTTGTTTTCGTGCTTCTTCAATATAAAATTGAACAATTTGTTCAAGAGTTCGATCCATAGCTTGCATTTCATTTACTCGATAATGATTTACATCTGCTAAAAGAACTTTGGATTGAGATTTTAGTGAAGCTTGTTCTGCAAAATTATGTAAATCTTCCTGAAGAATACTCGAAGTACATGTTGGCGTTAAGATGATTAAGTCAGGACATTCTTCTTGATCTTTTCTTAGGATCGTGTCTATTACTTTTTCCTGTGATCCGCGTGCTAGAACATGACGATCTACAACACTTGCTGTAACCGGGGTAAATTCACGTTCTCTTTCTAACATCGAGCGCATTACGTTAAAGTAATCATCACCTAAAGGTGCGTGCATAATAGCATGCACATTCTTAAAAGAACTGGCTACTCTTAATGTACCCACGTGGGCAGGCCCTACATACATCCAATAAGCTAATTTCATGAATTCTCCTTTTTTAAGGTTTCTAGTTTTAGGATAATCGAATTCTTGGGATGTTATTTTCTTTTCCGATTTATTCTTACTCTTTTTTTCTTAGTGTTTTTTTCTTAGATTCGTTTTAAACATTTTACGTTAACTGTCCACAAAGCACATTTTCATTATGTCATAATACAAATATGAAAGCTTACCTTCGTTATTTCTGTCTTTTATTATTTGCCCCAATCGACGATTTTTTACGAGGATCTTCATATGTTTAAAATAAATCTTTGTGTTGTTCTTTATTCAAAGAGAAGTTTTTATATGAATGTATCTTAGCAGGGAAACCTTTACATTAGGTATGTATTTCGTGTGTCTCGCCTAAACAGAGGAGAGAATCTCGATGACAATTAGTCCTCCGGATCGAGAAGCAAAAAAAGTTAAAGTTCTTGTAGAACGTAACCCTGTACAGACATCTTTTGAAAAGTGGGCCAAGCCTGGTCATTTCTCACGTACACTTTCAAAAGGTCCTGCTACAACAACATGGATTTGGGATCTTCACGCAGATGCGCATGATTTTGATAGTCATACGACTGATCTTGAAGACATTTCACGTAAGGTTTTTAGTGCTCATTTTGGTCAACTTGCCGTTATCTTTATTTGGATTTCAGGTATGTACTTCCATGGAGCTCGTTTCTCTAACTATGAAGCATGGTTAAGTGACCCAACTCATATTAAGCCAAGTGCACAAGTAGTATGGCCAATTGTAGGCCAAGAGATCCTTAACGGTGATGTAGGTGGTGGATTCCAAGGTATTCAAATTACTTCAGGTTTCTTCCAAATTTGGCGTGCAAGTGGAATCACAAGTGAACTACAGTTATATAGTACTGCAATTGGCGGTCTTATTATGGCTGGACTTATGTTCTTTGCTGGTTGGTTCCATTACCATAAAGCAGCACCAAAACTAGAATGGTTCCAAAATGTAGAATCAATGCTAAACCACCATTTAGCAGGTTTACTAGGTCTAGGTAGTTTATCTTGGGCAGGTCACCAGATTCATATTTCATTACCAGTAAACAAACTTCTAGATGCAGGTGTTGATCCTAAAGAGATCCCACTTCCTCATGAGTTCTTACTAAACAGAGAATTAATGGCTCAACTATACCCTAGTTTCTCTAAAGGTGTAGCACCATTCTTTACTCTTAACTGGGCTGAGTATTCAGATTTCTTAACTTTCCGTGGTGGTTTAAACCCACTAACAGGCGGTTTATGGTTAAGTGATACTGCACACCACCATTTAGCAATTGCTGTAATGTTCTTAGTTGCTGGTCATATGTACCGTACAAACTGGGGTATTGGTCACAGCATGAAAGAAATTCTGGAAGCTCATAAAGGTCCTTTTACAGGCGAAGGCCATAAAGGTCTATACGAAATTTTAACTACATCTTGGCATGCACAGTTAGCAATTAACTTAGCAATGGTAGGTTCACTTTCTATTATTGTAGCGCACCACATGTACGCAATGCCTCCGTACCCATACTTAGCTACGGATTACGGAACACAGTTATCTCTTTTCACACACCATATGTGGATTGGTGGTTTCTGTATTGTAGGAGCAGCTGCACACGCGGCTATTTTCATGGTTCGTGATTACGATCCAACAAACAACTACAACAACCTATTAGATCGTGTAATTCGACACAGAGATGCGATTATTTCGCACCTAAACTGGGTTTCAATTTTCTTAGGTTTCCACAGTTTTGGACTATACATCCATAACGATACAATGTCTGCTTTAGGTCGACCACAGGATATGTTCTCTGATACAGCAATCCAACTTCAGCCTATCTTTGCACAGTGGGTACAAAATACTCATTACTTAGCACCAACTTCGACAGCTCCAAATACACTTGTTGCAACTAGCCCTTCATGGGGTGGCGACGTAGTTGCAGTAGGCGGTAAGATTGCAATGATGCCAATTTCATTAGGTACTGCAGATTTCATGGTTCACCATATTCATGCATTTACAATTCATGTAACTGTTCTAATCCTTCTAAAAGGTGTTCTATTTGCTCGTAGTTCGCGTCTAATCCCAGACAAGGCGAATTTAGGTTTTAGATTCCCTTGTGATGGTCCTGGTCGTGGTGGTACTTGTCAAGTTTCTGCATGGGACCATGTATTCCTAGGTTTATTCTGGATGTACAACTCAATTTCTATCGTTATTTTCCACTTTAGCTGGAAAATGCAGTCAGATGTTTGGGGTAGTGTTACTGCGAAAGGTATCTCACACATTACAGGTGGTAACTTCGCATTAAGTGCAAACACAGTAAATGGTTGGCTACGTGACTTCTTATGGGCACAGGCTTCTCAGGTTATTCAGTCTTACGGTTCAGCACTATCAGCATACGGTCTTGTATTCTTAGGTGCTCACTTCATCTGGGCGTTTAGTTTAATGTTCCTATTTAGTGGTCGTGGTTACTGGCAAGAGCTTATCGAGTCAATCGTATGGGCACACAACAAAATGAAAGTAGCTCCATCAATCCAACCACGTGCGTTAAGTATTACGCAAGGTCGTGCGGTAGGTGTTGCACATTATCTATTAGGCGGTATCGCAACGACTTGGTCATTCTTCCTAGCTCGAATTATCGCTGTTGGATAAATTATTTTACCTTTCGGTAAAAAAATAAAATTATTGGATTCTTAAAGAATTCCAAATTAAGGTTTGTATGAAATGAAAATTGAAGGAGATTTAAAGACTATGGCAACTAAATTCCCCAAATTTAGCCAGGGTCTAGCCCAGGACCCTACGACACGTCGTATTTGGTTCGGGATAGCTACTGCACATGATTTTGAAAGTCATGACGGCATGACAGAAGAAAATCTTTACCAAAAGATTTTTGCTTCTCATTTTGGCCAATTAGCCATTATTTGGCTATGGACTTCGGGTAACCTTTTCCATGTTGCATGGCAAGGTAACTTTGAACAGTGGGTACAAGACCCTCTACACATTCGACCGATTGCCCATGCTATTTGGGATCCACATTTTGGTCAACCTGCCGTGGAAGCTTTCACACGTGGTGGAGCTTCTGGTCCAGTAAACATCGCTTATTCTGGTGTTTACCAGTGGTGGTACACGATCGGTATGCGTACAAATACTGATCTTTACGTAGGTTCATTATTCCTACTTATCGTTGCTGCATTAACTCTATTTGCAGGATGGCTACACCTACAGCCTAAATTTAAGCCAAGTCTTTCTTGGTTTAAGAATGCTGAGTCTCGATTAAACCACCATTTATCTGGTTTATTCGGTGTAAGTTCATTAGCATGGACAGGTCACCTTGTACACGTAGCGATTCCTGAAGCACGTGGTCAGCATGTACGTTGGGATAACTTCCTAACTACATTACCACACCCTGCAGGTCTTGCTCCGTTCTTCAGCGGTAACTGGGCTGTTTATGCTCAAGATCCTGATTCAGCTAGCCATGTATTTGGTACATCTGAAGGTGCAGGTACAGCAATTTTAACTTTCTTAGGTGGTTTCCACCCACAGACACAGAGTTTATGGCTTTCGGATATGGCTCACCACCATCTAGCGATTGCAGTTGTATTCATTGTTGCTGGTCATATGTACCGCACAAACTTTGGTATTGGTCATAGCATGAAAGAGATCTTAGATGCGCATACAGCTCCTTCAGGTCGTCTTGGTGCGGGTCACAAAGGTCTATATGATACAGTAAACAACTCGCTACACTTCCAGTTAGGTCTTGCTCTAGCATCAGTAGGTGTTATTGTTTCATTAGTAGCTCAGCATATGTACAGTTTACCGCCATACGCATTTATGGCACAAGACTTTACAACTATGGCTGCTCTTTACACACATCACCAATACATTGCTGGTTTCATTATGACAGGTGCTTTTGCACACGGTGCTATTTTCTTCATCCGTGATTACGATCCGGAGCAGAACAAAGGCAACGTTCTAGCTCGTATGCTAGATCATAAAGAAGCAGTAATTTCTCACTTAAGTTGGGTTACTTTATTCCTAGGTTTCCATACACTAGGTCTATATGTACATAACGACGTTATGCAGGCGTTTGGTACTCCAGAAAAACAGATTCTAATCGAGCCTGTTTTTGCTCAGTGGATCCAATCTGCACAAGGAAAAACATTATACGGTTTTGATGTTCTTCTTTCGTCAACTGATAGTGCAGCTATTTCAGCAAGTCAGAGTATTTGGCTTCCTGGTTGGTTAGATGCAATTAACAGCAACACAAACTCTCTATTCCTAACAATTGGCCCTGGTGACTTCTTAGTTCACCATGCGATTGCACTTGGTCTTCATACGACAACGTTAATTTTAGTTAAGGGTGCTCTAGATGCACGTGGTTCTAAGTTAATGCCGGATAAGAAGGACTTTGGTTACAGTTTCCCTTGTGACGGTCCTGGTCGTGGTGGTACTTGTGATATTTCGGCTTGGGATGCTTTCTACTTAGCTGTCTTCTGGATGTTAAACACAATTGGTTGGACAACATTCTACTGGCATTGGAAGCATATTACGTTATGGCAAGGTAACGTTAGTCAGTTTGATGAATCGTCTACTTACCTAATGGGTTGGTTACGAGACTACCTTTGGTTAAACTCATCACAGCTAATTAACGGTTACAACCCGTTCGGTATGAACAGTTTATCTGTATGGGCTTGGATGTTCCTATTTGGTCACCTTATTTGGGCAACAGGTTTCATGTTCCTTATCTCATGGCGTGGTTACTGGCAAGAGCTAATCGAAACATTAGCTTGGGCACACGAGCGTACTCCATTAGCGAACCTTGTTCGTTGGAAAGATAAGCCAGTTGCATTATCAATCGTACAAGCGCGTCTTGTTGGTTTAGCACACTTCTCAGTAGGTTACGTATTTACATACGCAGCTTTCCTAATTGCCTCAACATCTGGTAAATTTGGATAAATAGATGTCTACCTATTGATTTATTTCAATAATTAGGCGTCAATAGATAAAAGTTATATATAAAGGAAGAATAATTATGCCGGATATTGTAAGCGCTGGTTGGGCTTTTCTTATGGTAAGTTTTAGCTTTTCTCTATCTCTTGTAGTTTGGGGTCGTAGCGGTCTATAATAACCGTATTACCCTTTTACGAGCAACTCCTAAAAAAGGGGTTGCTCGTAAAATAAAAATCATTACTAAAAACAACTTTTTTGTAGTTAACGCTGATTTGTATGGATTTATAAATCTTTTTGATTCTATAGAAACGGTGGAGTGTTGATAGAAGGTAAATAAAGTATGCTATACTAAAAAGATAAATGGAGGGCCTTATAAAAGGGCCTTTTTCCATTATTTTTTAATAATAAAGTATCAAGGTAACCATGGATTTATCATCTAATGAGACAAACAATACAGACTTAAAATGGTCCAAGTATTCCGCAGAATCCGAGGATTTTTTTGATTTAAAATCTGAAAAAAATATGAAAGAGTTAGTCCGTATCTCTTATAAAGAGAAAAATATCGGAAAGCTTATTCATTCAACTGGGCTCTTCGTTTTTTATGGACTTAGCTATTATACGTGGAATATTTGGCGTTGGTTTACTCCTGAATTTATTGGGAATTTGTCCGCGGTTTTTATTTCAAGTCAGACAGAACAAGAAGAAACAACCTTAAAAGGTTGGGGTTCATATCTTGTACGTACAAAACCTAGACAAATCCGACAACATTTCCAGGAATCTACTTTAAAATTAAGAGAGGATTGGACTTTAGAAACAACTTTAAGGTTTCTTGTTTTTCCTATAGGTATTCTTATTGGATGTTTTCAAGCGTCTTATTTGCGCTACTCTTTTTTAAGAGGGGAATCAAAAGTACCTTGGGTTCATTTGTCATGGCAAGACCTTAAAAAGAAACAGTCGTTTGGCACGTTAGAAAATAAAAAATTGGTTTTATATGATCAATTTCTTTTAGTTGATTCTAATGACAGTTTAGAAAAATATTGTATTTCTTTGCCCGCTAGTCTTTCTCATAAAAATATTTTTATCACCCTGAAGCAATGGATGAAAAAACCTTCGGGTAAAAAAACTGGCCAATTGCCTAAGGGGGATTTAAAATTAAAAGCTCAATATAAGCGAAATTTATTTAGACAATTACGTACACGTGCATTAACCAACCATAGAAAACTACCAGAAATAACATTTTATCATGACCCCAAGCATTTTTACCCCGGTTTTCTTTCGAGCTTAAGTTTTGTGGTTCATATTTATGCTGTACTTTTTCCACTGTGGTTTTTAGGTGATGTTTGGTTCCGTTTAACGAATACAGCTATTGACGTAAGAAAGACGAAAGCCAAAAAGGTGAATCGTTCGCAAAATAAAAAGAGATTTAGTGATTTAGCAGGAATTGAAAAATTAATTCCTGATTTAAAAGAATTAGTTCAATCTTTAAAATCGAAAAAAACTGAAAGTCGACTAAGTATTTATGCACCAAAAGGTTATATTTTAGTTGGTCCCCCTGGAACAGGAAAGACATTACTCGCTCAAGCTATTGCCGGCGAATCCCAAGTAACATTTTTCTTTACTTCTGGAAGTGAGTTTATTGAAAACCAAAATGGTATTGGTCCAGCACGTTTACGAGACCTTTTTCGAAAAGCAAAAAAAGCATCTCCGTCGATTATTTTTATGGATGAGATTGATACATTAGGAAAACGAAGAACAGGTTCTGTGACTTCGTTAAATAATGTCGAAAATGGAGATCAAGGAGAAGAAAAAATTCAATTATTAACTGAATTTTTAATCCAAATGGATGGCTTTTCAAAACGAAATGATTTAATTGTTATTGGAGCTACAAACTTTTTTGAGTTATTAGATCCTGCATTTATTCGCCCGGGAAGGTTTGATAGAATTTTTCAATTAGAACTTCCTACGAAAGCCGTAAGAATGGATATTCTAAAATTGCATGCTTCGAAAAAAGGGTTTGATTCGTCAATTCCATGGAATTATTTTGGTAGATTAACTGAAGGTTTTAGTGGAGCTGATTTATCAGCAATTGTAAATGAATCTTTGTTAAAGATCATTCGTGAAAAGCAAAAAGTTCATACTTTAGAGACGTTACAACATGGTCTAGAGCGTATTTCAACTTATTCTCAACAAGATACATTGCAAACATCAGGTGATCTATTTACCCAGATTCGTAAAGCGTATTATCAAGCTGGAATGGGAATTGTTTATTCGCTTGTGGAAGATTTACCTAATCCGTTGTCTTTAGAATTATCTCCACGACCGAAAAATTTACGATATGTAAAACTAGAAAAAAAGGTAAAACGACTTGCTTTTGAAATCTCGAATAAACAAATTTTAGAATCGAAGATTTTAGGCTATCTTTCTGGTACTGCATCTGAATTTTATGTCTTTAATGAATTAAGTGCTTTTCAGAAAAAGGGTGAATCTTTTTGGATGAGTCAACAAGGAATCCATGATCTTGAAAAAGCAACACAAATCGCAAGAACAATGCTATCAGATTACGGAATGTTTGGTCATTCTATTTTGGCGTTATCTTATAATCCGTTAGGTATTAATTCGACTTCAAAACGTTTTAACTCATTAGAATCTTACTCGTATAATAACGTTTTCAATTCATTACAGGACGATTTTTTACGATTTGTAAATGAAGAAGAAGATCGCGAAAAACCTATTCGAATGAATTGGCGTTTCTTAAGTTTTTGGTCTTGGCAATTAACCAGCCAAAACCTTTATGCAAAAGATTTACCAAAATGGGGTAAGTCTTATATTGATGAAAAAACACAAGAAGATCAAGAAGTTCTTGTAGGTGATGATTATTTCCATAAGAATCAAATGCTTGAATATAAAATGAATACTTATGATCAGTGTGATCAAATTATCCAATTAATTCTTAAACGTGCCTTTGAATCGGCGATTGTGCATCTAAAAGAAAATCGAAATGCATTAGACTTTATTGCGTATTCTTTACTTGAGAATGGGCGTCTTCGAGAAGACCAAATTCTTGATATTCTTTCCAAAACAACAACGTTATGCGATAAAACGTTTGAAAAGCAAGAAAAATTGGTCCACCAATTTTTGACGACTAATAAAAAGGCTTAAAAAAGCATGTAAGCTTGCGTATTTATCATAAATACGCAAGCTTACATGCTTTTTTAGGCTTATTAAACTACGAATGAGTTTAATACACCTACTACGAAAACTAGTAAAATCCATAGCGCTAAGCCAGAGAAAATAGTCCCTTTTGAATTACTCCAACCATCTGGAGAAGCAAATGTTACTGGAACACCAACAATTAGTAGGAAAGATAAAGCGATTAGAGCAAAAAGAGCTAGTTGGAAGAAGACAATCATAGTAAGGGATTTTTTTAATTTTTTAAAATTTTGAAGTGCTATCAAGTAGTTTCTAAAAAAGCCGGCTCCAAATTACTTTGAAAAGGCAAAACTTTAAACTAGGCTGAAAACCTAGCTTATTTATATACAATTATATACAATATTTTTGTATAAACCTAGATTCTGTTCCTTTAACAACTCTTTTTTTCTTTGTTTTTCCGTTAGTTAAAAATAAAAAACTCTAAGTTAGTATTCGTTCGTATATATTTTTCTACGTACCTAATTATTATTATTAATATATAAGGTGAAAAGTCTTTTCTTTTTAGTTTATAATGAATGTAAAATAAAACTAAAGAAAAGCAAAGTTTTTTAAAAAAAACTTACTTAATTTTACGGTTAATTCTGGAGATTAACATTATGACTATTGCAATTGGAAAAACTGAAGAAAAACGCGGTTGGTTTGACGACATCGACGATTGGCTAAAGCGCGACCGTTTTGTTTTCGTTGGTTGGTCTGGTCTATTATTATTCCCTTGTGCATTCCTAGCACTTGGTGGTTGGCTTACAGGTATTACTTTTGTAACTTCATGGTACACACATGGTCTAGCAACATCGTTCCTAGAAGGTTGTAACTTCCTTACTGCTGCAGTTTCAACTCCTGCAAACAGTATGGCTCACTCATTACTTCTTCTATGGGGTCCTGAAGCACAAGGTGATCTTACACGTTGGTTCCAGCTAGGTGGTCTATGGACTTTCGTAGCACTTCACGGTGCTTTCGGTCTTATTGGTTTCATGCTACGTCAGTTTGAAATCGCACGTGCGGTACAAATTCGTCCATACAACGCTATTGCGTTCTCTGGTCCTATCGCTGTATTCGTATCTGTATTCCTAATTTACCCTCTAGGTCAGTCTGGTTGGTTCTTTGCTCCAAGTTTTGGAGTAGCAGCAATCTTCCGATTCATCCTATTCTTCCAAGGTTTCCATAACTGGACACTAAACCCATTCCATATGATGGGTGTTGCGGGTGTTCTTGGTGCAGCTCTTTTATGTGCTATCCACGGTGCAACAGTAGAAAACACACTTTTCGAAGATGGTGATGGTGCGAACACTTTCCGTGCATTCAACCCTACACAGTCTGAAGAGACGTACTCAATGGTTACTGCAAACCGTTTCTGGTCACAGATTTTCGGTGTTGCTTTCTCTAACAAGCGTTGGTTACACTTCTTCATGTTATTCGTACCTGTTACAGGTCTATGGATGTCTGCGATTGGTGTTGTAGGTCTTGCATTAAACCTACGTGCTTACGATTTCGTTTCACAGGAAATTCGCGCTGCTGAAGACCCTGAATTCGAAACATTCTACACTAAGAATATTCTTCTAAACGAAGGTATTCGAGCTTGGATGGCTGCTCAAGATCAGCCTCATGAACAACTTGTATTCCCTGAGGAGGTTCTACCACGTGGAAACGCTCTTTAATGGAACACTTACTATCGGTGGTCGTGATCAGGAGTCTACTGGATTTGCTTGGTGGGCTGGTAACGCACGACTAATTAATCTTTCTGGAAAACTATTAGGTGCTCACGTAGCGCACGCGGGTCTTATCGTTTTCTGGGCTGGCGCAATGAACTTATTTGAAGTAGCTCATTTCGTACCAGAGAAACCAATGTACGAGCAAGGTCTAATTCTTGTTCCTCACCTAGCAGCTCTAGGCTACGGCGTAGGCCCGGGTGGTGAAGTTTTAGATACATTCCCGTACTTTGTTAGTGGTGTACTTCACCTAATTTCTTCAGCTGTTTTAGGTTTTGGTGGTGTTTATCACTCACTAATCGGTCCTGAAACTCTAGAAGAGTCTTTCCCATTCTTCGGTTATGTTTGGAAAGATAAGAACAAGATGACTACTATTCTTGGTATTCACCTTGTACTTTTAGGCTTTGGTGCATGGCTTCTTGTTTGGAAGGCTTTATACTTTGGCGGTGTTTACGATACATGGGCACCAGGTGGTGGTGATGTTCGTACAATTACTAACCCAACTTTAAGTCCTTTCGTTGTTTTCGGTTACATTCTTCGTTCACCTTTCGGTGGTGACGGTTGGATTGTATCAGTAGATAACATGGAAGACGTTATTGGTGGTCACATCTGGATTGGTACGATCGAAATTTTCGGTGGTATCTGGCACATCCTAACTAAGCCATTCGCTTGGGCTCGACGTGCTTTCGTTTGGTCTGGTGAAGCTTACCTTTCATACAGTCTTGCTGCTGTTTCAATGATGGCTTTCATTGCTGTACCAATGGTTTGGTTTAACAACACAGTATACCCTAGTGAATTCTTCGGTCCTACTGGTCCTGAGGCGTCACAGTCACAGGCTTTCACTTTCCTAGTACGTGACCAGCGTTTAGGTGCTAACGTAGCTTCTGCACAAGGTCCTACAGGTCTTGGTAAGTACCTAATGCGTTCACCTACAGGTGAAATCATTTTCGGTGGTGAAACAATGCGTTTCTGGGATTTCC
>Ga0209713_10000060_pt1 | contig 63110 bp, 55 predicted proteins | sample ArcOceMetagenome_3_FD_187444 | JGI IMG/M metagenome (GOLD analysis project Ga0209713, IMG submission 187444) | Marine eukaryotic phytoplankton communities from Arctic Ocean - Arctic Ocean- Svalbard ARC20M Metagenome (SPAdes) (version 2) | ecosystem: Environmental > Aquatic > Marine > Oceanic...
ATCTTATCGCAAGTGTAGGCATCTTATGTTCCTGAATTTTTACATTAGGTGAAGACTCGGTAATTTACACCAAACCCGCTTTAAATTAAAGTCTCATAAGAGAAAACCCTACTTAAAACTGGTTACCATTTATAAACGGTCACCTTCAAAGTGGCTAGCAAAGTTAGGGGTTGTTGACTCTGTATATTTGGGCTATCTGCATGGACAATATTAATGATGCTAAGCAACGAAAAATTCCTGAGAACAACCTATGCAGATATAAGTTAGCGTAAGGCTCTTTTGGTATGTGGTTGAAATAATACAGCAGTTGTATAAATACTACTAAATGTGCATTATGTTTGAGTTTTATAAACACTCAGGTGAGGTGTTTTAGTTTTTTGGCTAGATGAGTCCTTAAAGGCACAGGCGTTAATTGAATGAGTTGCTTTTGGCGCTGCTGCAGTTGTTTTAGGGCCCAGTCTATGTGTTCCTTAACCATTGGACTGGCCAAAGGCTGCTGATCATTAAGTGCCTTGATAATATTGTCTGTGGCCGGTCCATTACCTAAACCAATAGCTAAGTTGCGTTGCCAACCTTCAAACCCAGCACGCCTTATGGGTGAGCCTTCGGTGCGGCTAAGGAATTGCTCTTGCGTCCACTTAAATAGCTCGGCTAATTTCGCTTGGTCTAATCCGTGACGAGGTTTAAAGTCATCTTCATGGCTCACTGCTGGGGCTCGGTTCCAAGGACAGGCCAGTTGACAGTCATCACAACCAAAGACGCGGTTGCCCATTAATGGACGCAGTTCTTCGTCAATCGAGCCTTTGTGTTCTATCGTCAGGTAGGCTATACAACGGTTGGCATCAAGCACATAAGGCTCAGGAAAAGCCGAGGTTGGGCATACAGTCATGCAGGAGCTGCATCGACTGCAATGATCTTTATCATAGGGGGGGTCAATCGGGAGCGGCAGATCAACAAAGATCTCACCTAAAAAAAACCAAGACCCTTGCTTGCGGTTGATAAGCAGAGTGTGTTTGCCTTGCCAGCCCAGGCCCGCTTTTTGTGCAAGGGGTTTTTCTAGCACAGGAGCGCTGTCAACAAACACACGGTGGCCAAATGGGCCGATTAAAGCCTCAATGGCTTTACTCAGTTGCGCCAAGCGCTTGCGCACAAGTTTATGGTAATCACGGCCAAGAGCATAGCGAGCAATGTACGCTTGTTCTGCATCTTCGAGAGTGCTCAGCGTGGTTAAAGTTGGGTCTAAGTAATCCATGCGTAAACATATGATGCGCTGTGTACCAGGCACCAGTTCTTGGGCACGATAACGTTTGCTACCGTGTTTACTCATGTAGTCCATGTCGGCATGGTAGCCAAGATCTAACCACTGTTCGAGGTGTTGACCTGCTGCTTCGTTATCTGTATCAGTAATGCCACAATCGGCAAAGCCAAATTCCTCAGCGAGTTGTTTGATACGCAGGGCAAGATCTGTAAGCTCCTGCTCTGTGAGGGCAGGGGGCGAAGTTGGCGAAGTTGGCGAAGGCGGCGAAGGCGGCGCCGATAACAATGGAGCGTTTGAATTTGGCATAGCGCTTATTCTAACCTAGTCGAATCACCCGAAGCTGTAAAAACTAAAAAAACCAATGAAATAACGACTAGAATGGCGGTTTTTATTGTGCTTTTAGGCTATATTGCAATCTATTAAATGACCCACAATATAGGATCAATGCCTTCATGTCCCAAGAGTACCAACTACAAGCGCACGGAGAAGATGCAATGGTGGCTTTGGGTATGCGGTTTGGTCAGGTGTTAAGTGCAAGTGCTCAAGGAGCTACAGTATTTTTACAAGGTGATTTAGGTATGGGAAAAACCACCTTCACCAGAGGGATTATGCGTCATTTTGGCCATCAAGGAGCAACCAAAAGCCCCACTTATACACTGGTGGAACCTTATCAGTTTAAGCAGCAAAAGGTACATCACTTCGACCTTTATCGCTTGGGGCACCCTGAAGAATTAGAATACTTGGGTATTCGAGACTACTTTGATGGCTGTGCGATTAATTTAGTAGAGTGGCCAGATAAAGGTAAGGGTTTCCTACCCACTGCCGATGTTGTTTTAACGATTCACCCATTGGAGCGGGGGCGCAAACTTACCTTTGTGGCTCAAACCAACATGGGTGATGGCGTTTTGGTTCACCTAGGTAAGGTGCAGCAATGAGGTTTTTGTTGTGGGCTTTATTAGTGAGTTGCCCTTTGCTTACGTGGGCAGCCAGTATAGAAAACATTCGTATTTGGCCTGCTCCTGATAATACACGGTTAGTGTTTGACACCAGTGCTGCTGTTACCTTTGAAGAAATTACGCTAGATAATCCAGACCGTCTGGTGATTGATATTGATCGAAGTACTTTGGCCACCTCTTTAGTATTAGACTTTACTAACAGTCCCATACGCAGTATTCGGTCTAGCCAACGTAGCGATAACAAATTAAGGTTAGTGCTCGACTTAGCATACAAAACTAATCACAAAATTTTCACCTTGGTGCCGAACTCGAGTTATGGTCATCGTTTGGTGGTCGACTTATCCAACTATAAAAAACCGCCGGTAAAACTGGCAACAGGCGCTGTGGCACAGCCATCACAGCCGAAAACCACTGCCCTAAGCAGCTTGGACCTGCTGGATAGTCAAAGGGATATTTTGATTGCCATAGATGCTGGCCATGGTGGCGAAGACCCTGGTGCTTTGGGCCCCAGGTTTGGTGGTAAAAAGTTACAAGAGAAGCGTGTGGTTTTAAGCATTGCGAAATACCTAGAAGCGCTATTAAAAAAGGAACCAGGGTTTGAACCGCTGCTGACTCGCACAGGTGATTACTATATTAGTCTGAGGGGTCGAACCAACAAAGCCCGCAAAGCCAAGGCCGATTTGTTTATTTCCATTCATGCCGATGCTTTTAAAAATGGCAAAGCCAAAGGGGCATCGGTGTGGATATTGTCGTCTCGAGGAGCCTCGAGTGAAATGGGACGATGGTTGGCGCAAAAAGAAAATGATGCTGACCAAATTGGAGGCATTGGTGGTATTAGCTTGGAAGATAAAGAGGATGATGTGGTGATGACATTAATCGACATGTCGATGAACTACAGCCAAACAACTGGTGAGGGCATTGCTCGAGAAGTGCTTGGAAATATCGGGAAAATTGCTAAGTTGCATAAAAAACATGTAGAAAAAGCGGGCTTTGTGGTGCTTAAATCACCCGATGTGCCCTCTATTCTTGTGGAGACTGGGTTTATTTCTAACCCTGGTGAGGCTGCAAAGCTGCGCACTAAGCAGTATCAAAAAAAAATGGCTAAGGCTATTTTTATGGGTATAAAAAACTACTTTTACAATCATCCTGAAGCGAATACTTACATCGCCTCTGTGGTAGAAGCAAAGCGAAAATTACGCTCCTATAAAGTGGTGTCAGGTGATACACTTTCACGCATTGCCCAGCGTTTTAGTACCAGTGTGAAGCGGTTGCAAATTGCTAATAAAATGACTAATAAATCCACCTTGCAGGTGGGTAGAGTGCTGATTATTCCAGCTGGCTAGTTGGCCTGTCCATTATTGATTACGAGTCCCCAATGATTGCAAAAATCCATCAACTAAGTCCTCGTTTGGCCAACCAAATTGCTGCCGGTGAAGTGGTAGAGCGGCCAGCTTCAGTCATAAAAGAACTGTTGGAAAACTGTCTTGATGCTAAAGCTACAAGAATTGATGTCGAAGCAGAACAAGGCGGCGTAAAGCTGATGCGGGTGCGTGATAATGGCAGCGGTATTGGTGAACAAGATCTTGAGTTGGCGCTGAGTCGACATGCAACCAGTAAAATCTCCAGTTTAGACGATTTAGAATCAGTAAAAAGTCTTGGCTTCCGGGGAGAAGCGCTAGCAAGTGTAAGCTCGGTATCCCGATTAACCTTAACATCCAATGTTGAGGGTCAAGACAACGCTTGGCAGGTGATCACTGAAGGCCGCGATATGAAGGCACAATTGCAGCCTGCTGCGCATCCTATAGGCACGAGCGTTGAAGTTAGGGACTTGTTTTTTAACACCCCTGCTAGGCGAAAGTTTTTACGCACAGAAAAAACGGAGTTTGGTCATTTAGAAGAAGTGCTAAAACGTCTGGCCTTAAGTCGTTTTGACGTGGCTTTTAGTCTGAAGCACAATCAAAAAGTGATTCACAGCTTACGTCCAGCAGATACCCAAGCAGCGCAAGAAAAACGTGTGGCTAGTGTGTGCGGACCCGCCTTCATAGAACAAGCTTTACATATAGAAATGGAAGCACCCGGTTTAAGGTTATGGGGGTGGGTTGGATTGCCCACTTTTTCTCGAAGCCAAATGGACTTGCAATACTTTTTTGTCAACGGCCGCGTAGTGCGTGATAAGTTAGTAGGCCATGCTGTTCGTCAGGCCTACCGTGATGTGCTTTATCACGGCCGTCACCCAGCCTTTGTTTTGTATTTAGAGCTTGAGTCAGCCAATGTAGATGTGAACGTCCACCCTACTAAAAGCGAAGTGCGGTTTCGTGATGGTCGCCTAGTGCATGATTTTATCTTTCGGAGTTTACATAAAGCCCTGGCTCAGGTTCGACCAGAAACGCCAACTGGGGGTGGAATTGAACAGTTGGGGGTGATGCAGGAACAGGCGGCAATGCCAGCACAGGGGCTTGAGACAGGGGTGTTTGCAGGTCAAACTCAAGTAGACTTGGGCCAAACAGCAGGTAACCCTGCAGCACCAGCCATGCAGCCTATGCCTTGGCAGGGTGCTTCTTTCAATCAATATTCTCCAAGGCAAATGCAGGAACAGGCTCAAGTGTATGCAAGCTTGCATGGAGACCTAAATATGTTAGAGGGTGCTGCAATAGAGGCTGGCCAAGTACCTCCTTTGGGTTACGCTGTGGCCCAGTTACATGGCATTTATATTGTGTCTGAAAATGCTAAAGGCTTAATATTAGTAGATATGCATGCGGCTCATGAGCGCATTGTTTATGAAAAAATGAAAATTTCTTGGGCCCAACAGGGTATAAAAGCGCAGCCTTTATTAGTGCCCATCTCCATAGCTGTGAGTTCCCGCGAGGCCGATCAAGTTGAGACTCAGCAAGAGCTATTTGCTGAGCTAGGTTTTGTCATTGATAGGGCTGGCAGTGAAAATATACTGGTGCGGCAAGTACCGAGTTTGTTGCAACATGCTAATGTTGAACAACTGGTGCGTGATGTATTGGCAGATGTCGTTACCTATGGTAGCAGTGACCGCATCAGGGCTGCTCATAATGAACTCTTAGGCACCATGGCATGCCATGGGGCGGTGCGGGCTAACCGTCGACTTAATCATGTCGAAATGAACGCGTTGTTGCGAGACATGGAAATTACGGAGCGCAGTGGTCAATGCAATCATGGGCGCCCTACATGGACTCAGTTAAGTCTATCTGAGTTAGACAAGTTATTTATGCGAGGGCAGTAATTAGTGTCTTCAATTCAGCTTGCAGCTGATCAGTTGCCGCCTGCTATTTTTTTAATGGGTCCCACTGCGGCAGGGAAGACAGACCTCGCTATAGAGTTGGTGCAACAGCGAGCCTGTGAAATTATTTCTGTGGATTCAGCACAGATCTATAAAGGTATGAATATTGGTAGTGCCAAGCCAGATGCCGCCACTTTAAAGACGGCACCACACCATCTGATTAATATTTGTGACCCTCTGGAAGCCTATTCAGTGGCTCGGTTTCGTGCTGATGCTCTAGACTTGATGGCTCAAATTACGGCCCGTGGCAAAGTGCCTTTATTGGCAGGTGGCACCATGATGTACTACAAAGCGCTGATGGACGGTTTGGCAACATTGCCTGCCTCAGACCCTGCCACGAGGCAGCAGTTAGAGCAAGACATAGACGACTATGGATTAAGTGCGATGCATTTACGTCTAAGTGCCATTGACGCTGAGGCTGGCGCACGCATTAACGCTGCTGATGCACAGCGCATTACGCGGGCTATGGAAGTCTTCTTGCTCAGTGGAGAAACTTTAACCACCCATTGGTCTAAGCAAAAGCAACAGCGGTTGCCCTATCAAGTGACATCCGTTGGAGTTTGGCCGGCACAGCGGTCTGTGTTGCACGAACGGATTGAGCAACGCTTTAAAATAATGTTGCAGCAAGGCTTTAAGTACGAAGTGGAGTGCCTCATAGCGCGCGGGGACTTGCACCTCGATTTACCATCTATGCGGTGCGTGGGTTATCGTCAGATGTGGCAGCACTTGACTGGAGTATACGATTACCCAACCATGCAGTACAAAGGTATCGCTGCGACTCGGCAATTAGCCAAAAGGCAGCTAACCTGGCTACGAAGTTGGCCAGACCTCAACATATTTAATAGCCTAGATACAAAATTAACATTCAAAGTTTTGCAATTATTCGATAGAATAGAGGCTTAGCGTAAAGGCTACGTAAAACGCCTTGCATCTAATGGTGTATTTACGCATTATCCAATGAAGTTGAAGTTTAAAGTTAGACTAATGACACAAGGAGCTATCATGTCAAAAGGGCAAACACTACAAGACCCTTACTTAAACGTATTACGCAAAGAACGGGTACCAGTTTCTATTTTTTTGGTCAACGGGATTAAGTTACAGGGGCAAATAGAGTCCTTCGACCAGTTTGTCATTTTATTGAAAAACACAGTCTCTCAAATGGTTTATAAGCACGCTATTTCGACTGTTGTGCCATCGCGGCCAGTTAAAATGCCAGCAGAAGATGAACTAGAATAGTTTTGATGCGTTTTCTGAAACCCCAACGAGCACCAAAAGGTGCTCGATTTGATTTAGGTGATCATATTGTTCTTTGAACGTCACCAAGCAGGCGAACGTGCGATTCTTGTCCATCTAGAAATGGGTCAAGAAGGAGAGCGCGAAGACGCTAATGAATTAAAAGAGTTGGTTTATTCCGCTGGTGCAGATCCCTTACAAACCATTGGTGGATCGCGTGCGACTCCGCATCCAAAAACTTATGTTGGGTCTGGTAAGGTGGAAGAGATTAAGTTGGCGGTACAACAGCACGAGGCTGAAATAGTCATCTTTAATCATGCGTTAAGCCCAGGCCAAGAAAGAAGCTTAGAGCTCGAATTGCAGTGCAGAGTTTTGGATCGTACAGGCTTGATACTTGATATTTTTGCCCAACGAGCCCGTACCCATGAGGGTAAATTGCAAGTTGAGTTGGCTCAGTTAGAGCATATGTCCACCCGTTTAGTTCGAGGATGGACTCACTTAGAGCGGCAAAAGGGTGGTATCGGTTTACGCGGACCGGGCGAAACTCAGTTAGAAACTGATCGTCGTTTGTTACGGGTGCGTATTAACACTATATTGAAACGCTTGGGTAAGGTGCGAAAACAGCGTGAGCAGGGACGACGAGCTCGCCGTCGGGCTGAAGTTCCAACGATTTCTTTGGTGGGTTACACCAATGCAGGAAAATCTAGTTTGTTTAACCGCATAACAATAGCGCAAGTGTATGCTGCAGACCAATTGTTTGCTACGTTAGACCCGACCTTCAGACGCCTTGAAATTAAAGATGTTGGCCCCACTATATTAGTAGACACCGTTGGCTTTATTCGCCATTTGCCCCACAAGCTCGTAGACGCCTTTCGTGCTACGTTGCAAGAAACGGCAGAAGCCACGTTATTGTTGCATTTGATCGACGCACATGACGAGAAAAGAGACGACAATATTGAAGAAGTGGACTCTGTGTTGGCAGAAATTGGTGCTGATGATCTGCCTCATCTGTTAGTATACAACAAGATTGATATGTTAGATGATTGCCCCGCACGTATCGACCGAGATGGTTATGGCGTGCCAAGAAGGGTTTGGCTAAGTGCCTTAACTGGAGAAGGGGTTGATCTTTTGGTGCAGGCCATTAGTGAGCGTTTAGGTGGTGAGTTATTTGCTCAACAAATTGTGTTGGAACCCCAGCATGGAAATTTGAGAGCTCAGCTGTTTGCTTTAGACGCGGTGGAAAAAGAAGGTATTAACGACCAAGGCCATATGATCTTGGACGTGCGCTTGCAAAAGCGGGATTTTTTACAAATATTGAGTCGCATAGGGATGGATGCAACGCCTTTTGTAGGCAAACCAGCAAATCCTTGGGATTCGTAAGTCATTTAATAACTGTAGTGATCGGGAGAAGATTATGGCCTGGAATGAACCGGGTAATAACGGTAAAGACCAAGACCCATGGGGTGGCAACCGCCGTCCAAATGGACAAGATCAGGGACCACCTGATTTAGATGAAGCATTAGGTAAGTTGATTGAGAAGTTCAATGGCCTATTTGGTGGTTCTGGTAATAAAAATACCTCTGGTTCAGGTGGTAATACCCCCGCTCCAACAGGTAAAATTATTGGTTTTGGCGCTGCTATTGTCTTAGTTTTATGGGCGGGAATGGGTTTCTATACCGTGGACCAGCAAGAGCGAGCTGTGGTTTTGCGCTTAGGTAAGTTCAGTGAAACTGTGCAGCCGGGTTTGCATTGGAATCCGCCCCTAGTTGACAACGTCACCAAAGTTAACGTGACTGCAGTGCGGAACGTTGAAAATCGTGCTTTGATGCTTACCGAAGATGAAAATATTGTTGAGGTGGGTTTGTCGGTGCAATACATTGTGTCTAACCCTAAAGATTTCTTGCTCGAAGTTAGGGAGCCAGATAGCAGCTTGTTACAAGCGACTCAAAGCGCTCTGCGTCATGTTGTGGGTGGTTCAGAAATGCACTCTGTGCTAACCGAAGGTCGTGCTCTTTTGGCCGTAGATATAGAACGCAGGTTACAAAGTTTAATGAGCGAATACCGGACTGGCTTAGAAGTCATTAAGGTCAACATCGAGAATACAGCTGCACCTTCGCAGGTTCAAGATGCTTTTGATGACGTTATTAAGGCCCGAGAAGATGAGCAGCGTGTGAAAAACGAAGCCCAAGCATACGCTAATGGTATCGTGCCAGAATCGCGTGGTCGTGCACAACGGGTCAGTGAAGAGGCGCAAGCCTATCGTGAGCAAGTAGTAGCCCGTGCCGAAGGTGAGGCAACTCGTTTTACCAAATTGCTAACTGAATACCAGAAAGCGCCAGAAGTGACCCGAGAGCGTCTCTACCTAGTGGCTATGGAAGATGTACTTTCTAACGCCTCAAAGGTCATAGTAGACGTAGAGGGTGGTAATAATATGATGGTGTTACCACTAGATCAAATCATGCAGAATCAGTCTATGCGTGCTGCAACAGGTGCCTCTGGTAGGGGGTCTTCCAGTATGGTGGACGAAATTACCAACCGGGTGATTCAGCAGTTAACCCAGGGCGGTTCAGCTTCAAGGGAGTCTCGTTAATATGGCTACTCGTACTTTAGTAACCTTAATTGGCTTATTTGTGGCGCTAGTTCTGGCTTCATCTACATTATTTGTGGTGAAGGAGACAGAACGCGCGATCATGTTACAGTTTGGTGAGGTGGTGCAGTTTGATATTCAACCTGGCCTCCATGTCAAAGTTCCTTTTGTAAACACGGTGCGTATCTTTGACGCGCGCGTGCTGACATTGGATGCGCGTCCACAACGATACCTCACCCTAGAAAAGAAGGCGTTGATCGTAGATTCCTTCGTTAAGTGGCGTATCGATGATGTGGCAGTGTATTACACATCGACGTCTGGCGATGAATTTACTGCAGCTAAATTGTTGGCATCCAGAGTAGATACGGGCTTGCGTAACCAGTTTGGCGAACGAACGTTAACTGAGGTGGTGTCTGGAGAGCGTGATGAATTAATGGCTGAACTGCTTGAAGAGCTCAACCAACTGGTTAAAACAGAATTTGGCATCGAGGTAGTTGACGTGCGTGTGAAGCGCATTGACTTACCCCAAGAAGTGAGCGAATCTGTTTATGGCCGCATGCGCACAGAGCGAGAGAGTGAAGCCCGCGAAATCCGGTCAAAGGGTAAAGAGTTTGCTGAAGGCAAGCGTGCCGATGCAGATCGCCAAGAGACTGTCATCGAAGCGAACGCTTACCGTGATGCTGAACTTGTACGTGGTGATGGTGATGCCAAAGCGGCTGCAATCTATGCTAAAGCGTTTAATAAAGATCCAGAATTCTATAGTTTTTACCGCAGCTTAGATGCTTATCGTAAAACTTTTGGAGCTGGTGGAGACGTGATGCTGCTTGAACCCGATAGTGAATTCTTTAAGTACATGAACCAGTCGACTTTGAAGTAAGTCTTTGACGAGCTATTATAGAGTTATAAAAGGCCCTTCGAGGGCCTTTTTAGTGCCTACCTTTGCAGCTGAAAAGCTAGTCATTTGCGGCTAAAACAAGTAACATAGCGTAACCGAGAAGTAGGGCCCGCGCAGGACCGTATGATGCTCGGTTTTTTTGTGTTTGAAGCATTAGTAAAAAACCATGAATGAATTGATTCAACACTTACTTGTGGCACTTTGTTTGATGCTAATTATAGAAGGTATTTTGCCTTTTTTATACCCGCAACGATGGCGTAACTTAGTGGTTAGGTTAGCTCAGATAAGTAACCGCAATATGCGAGCTTTAGGCTTGGCAAGTATGTTGTTAGGCCTTTTTTTGCTGCTCTTAGTGCGATGATTAAAGCAATGTTTAAGTATCAGGAACTCAAATGAGTCGTGTAAATCGTTGGTTATTGCCAGATGGCGTAAAAGAAGTGCTGCCCCCAGAAGCTGCTCGGATAGAGGGCCTGCGCCGAACTGTGGTTGATCTATACCAAGCATGGGGTTACAACTTAGTGATGCCGCCACTGATCGAATACATTGATTCGTTATTAATTGGTACTGGCGACGATTTGGATTTAGCCACATTTAAGGTGATAGATCAAAAAACTGGACGTACCATGGGTATCCGGGCAGATATTACCCCTCAAGTAGCCCGCATTGATGCTCACAGCATTGCCTGTGATGGGATCAACCGCTTGTGTTACTCTAACACGGTACTCCACACCAGTGCAGCCAACCCATTGGCTTCTCGTAGCCCTTTGCAAGTGGGTGCAGAGCTCTATGGGCATGCGGGGATCGATAGCGATCTTGAAGTCATTAGCCTGATGATAGAGACGCTCATGAGTGTTGGCATTAAACATCCCATTACTTTAGATTTGGGCCATGTGGGTATCTACCGTGGTCTAATCGAAGCCATTGGCGTAGCTGACGATGATGAAAAAGAGTTATTTAATTTGCTCCAAAGCAAAGCGGTCGCAGACATAGACCAATTGATTGCAGCCATGGATTTAACAGATGAGGCAAAAACAATATTGTCTCAATTGCCTCGCTTATATGGTGAAACCACTGTTTTGCAGAAGGCTGAAGAAATATTTGGCAATGTGTCTGCGCAAGTTTCTGTAGCCATTCGGTATCTGCGAGAGTTGGCAGAGGCGGTGAAGGCTCGTTTCCCAAAAGTCACCTTGTACATAGATTTGGCTGAACTACGGGGATACGAATACCATACAGGCGTTGTTTTTGCTGCCCTCACGCCCGCTTTTGGACAAGCTATTGCAAATGGTGGTCGTTATGATGATATCGGCAGTGTTTTTGGCAGAGCTCGCCCAGCCACTGGGTTTAGTGCTGACTTAAAGGTGTTATCAGAATTATCTGAGGTGCCTGTTAAGCAAGCCGATGCTATTTTAATGCCCATTGAAGCTGAATTGACTCCTGCACAGCGTCAAAGCCTTTGGGAAATGCAATCCCAATTACGTCAGCAAGGTGAGTGTGTGTTGGCACAGCTAAGTGATAGCCCAGTGCCAGCAAACTGCGCTCGTCAATTGGTATGGCAAGATAGTGTTTGGATTCTAGTCGCAACACCTAAAGTTTAGATAGCTTGCTATTATAAACTACGAATTTAATTATGCGTGATTTCACGTTTGGCAGTCATTAACTAGAGCAAAAAATTATGGGTAAGAATGTCGTCGTTTTAGGCACCCAGTGGGGTGATGAAGGCAAAGGTAAGATCGTGGATTTACTCACAGATCAGGCCACGGCAGTGGTACGTTTTCAAGGTGGTCATAATGCGGGTCATACATTGGTCATTGACGGTGAGAAAACCGTTTTACATTTGATTCCTTCAGGTATCCTGCGTGATACAGTCACCTGCTTTATTGGCAATGGTGTTGTGGTTGCCATGGACGCTTTAATGAAAGAAATGGCAGGCTTGGAAGAGCGCGGCGTTCCTGTGCGTGACCGTTTGCGTATTAGTACCGCTTGCCCATTAATTCTGCCTTACCATGTGGCCTTAGATCAGGCCCGAGAGATTGCTCGGGGCGAGGAAAAAATTGGCACCACCGGACGTGGGATTGGACCCGCCTACGAAGACAAGGTTGCCCGTCGTGGCCTACGCTTAGGTGATTTGTTGGACCCTCAGCGATTTGCTACCAAACTTAAAGAAGTCATGACTTATCATAATTTTGTGTTACAAAACTTCTACCGAGTTAAGCCATTAGACTATAACGAAGTGTTAACTACCGCCCTAGCACAAGCAGAGCAAATTAAAGCCATGTTCACAGATGTGACTGCAGAAATTCACGACTTACGCCGGGCTGGAGCAGATATTTTATTTGAAGGCGCTCAAGGTACCCTATTGGATATTGACCACGGCACATATCCCTTCGTGACTTCCTCCAACACCACAGCAGGTGGCACAGCCACTGGATCTGGTTTTGGACCTTTGTACTTGGATTATATCTTGGGTATTACCAAAGCCTATACGACTCGAGTTGGCAGCGGTCCATTCCCCACAGAGCTATTTTGTGACCTCGGTGCAGGCCTAGCCGAGCGTGGTCATGAGTTCGGTGCGACCACAGGCAGGGGGCGTCGTTGTGGTTGGTTTGATGCGGTGGCCCTTAAACATGCGATTCAAATTAATAGCGTCTCAGGTATCTGCCTGACTAAGCTAGATGTATTGGATGGTATGGAAGAAATTAAATTATGTGTGGCTTATCATGATAGTGAGGGTAATGCAGTATCTTGCCCCAGTGATGCTGAAGGATTTGCAGCAGTTACTCCCATTTATGAAACCATGCCTGGCTGGACAGAATCGACTGTAGGGGCGCAGACAGAAGCGCAATTACCAGCTGCTGCTTTGGCCTATATCGCTCGTATTGAAGTCTTGATCGAAGCGCCTGTGGACATTATCTCCACTGGCCCAGATCGTATTGAAACAATTGTAAAACGCCATTCTTTTGGCAACTAGGAAAAAATGACACAAATAGACGATCCACACGCTCAACGTGAGGCGCAGAAGTATGACAACCCAATTCCCAGTCGTGAATTCATTATGGACCACTTGCGTGACCGCAGTGGTCCAGCAACGCTTAAACAAGTTAGCTTTGAACTGGCTCTGTTTGAGGCTGAGGACGTGGAAGCACTGCGCCGTCGATTGCGTGCTATGGAACGTGATGGTCAGCTAATCAGTGATCGTAAAGGTGCCTATGGTGCCATTAAAAAGATGGATCTGATTCACGGTCGCATTATTGGTCACCGCGATGGCTTTGGTTTTTTAAGGCCAGAAGAAGGCGGGGATGATTTATTCCTTAGCCACCGCCAGATGCGCGCTGTGATTGATGGTGACAAAGCGCTCGCGCGCATTACAGGTATCGACCGCAAGGGCCGCAGCGAAGGTGCCATTGTTGAAGTGACTGAACATAATACCCAGCAAGTTGTAGGCCGATTGACCAAAGAAAACGGCATTTGTTTTGTGCGTCCAGATAATCAACGGATTAGCCAAGATATTCTTATTGCCAACGACAATGTGTTGCAAGCCAAGCATGGGCAATACGTCACAGTGCGTATCACTCACCAGCCTAATAAACGTAACCAGGCAGTGGGGGAAGTGGCGGAAATTTTAGGTGAGCACATGGCTCCGGGTATGGAGATTGATGTTGCCATTCGCACCCATGAAATACCTCACGAATGGCCCGCAGAGGCCAGTAATGAAGCAGCCCAACTCAAAGCAGAAGTCACTGAGGTAGATAAGCAAGATCGTATTGACCTGCGTGATATGCCTTTTGTCACTATTGATGGTGAAGATGCCCGCGATTTTGATGATGCAGTCTATTGCCGAAAAAGAACCCTTGGTGGATGGCGTTTATACGTCGCGATTGCAGATGTGAGTCATTATGTGCGCATTGGCACAGCCTTAGATGCAGAAGCTCATCGGCGCGCAACTTCAGTATATTTCCCTGAACGCGTAATTCCTATGCTGCCAGAAGCCATCTCCAATGGTTTATGTTCTCTTAACCCCCATTGTGATCGTTTGGTTATGGTGTGTGAAATGACCATTAGTGGCAACGGCAAACTGGGCGGTTACCAATTTTATGAGGGGCTTATTCATTCTCATGCGCGCTTAACTTACACCAAAGTGGGAGCTATGCTTGATGGAGATGATGAGCAATGCTTGCCACTGCGGCAAGAATATGATCATGTAGTTAAGCCCGTAGACCAATTGCACAAACTTTATTCTGCTTTGCGTTCAGCTCGTGATGCACGTGGAGCAATTGATTTTGAAACTCAAGAAACACGCATTATTTTTGGTGAAGATCGTAAGATAGATGCGATCGTGCCAGTGCACCGTAACGACGCCCATAAACTCATTGAAGAATGTATGCTGGCAGCCAATGTTAGCACTGCCAAGTTCTTAGAGAAGCATAAATTAGATGGTTTGTTTCGCGTCCATAAAGGGCCTAAGCCTAGTAAGCTAGAAAACCTACGTGGTTTTTTGGGTGAAATGGGTCTGTCTTTAAAAGGGGGTGATGAACCTCAACCCAAGCACTATCAAGCTTTGTTGAGTTCTATTAAAGATCGGCCAGACGCAAATCTAGTGCAAACGGTGATGTTGCGTTCTTTAAGTCAAGCCGTTTACACCCCAGAAAACGAAGGTCACTTTGGTTTGGGTTACTCAGCCTATGCGCACTTTACATCACCTATTCGTCGCTATCCTGACTTATTAGTTCACCGTGCTATACGTAGTGTGATTCAGAGTAAGCAATCGAGCCGTTTTGTTAAGCGAATAACAGCCACCCAAAAGCAACCCGCTTCACCTTGGTATCCCTATTCCACAGCCAATGTTGTGGTTTTTGGCGAACATTGTTCAACTGCAGAACGACGAGCTGACGCTGCAGTTTGGGATGTAGAAGGCTGGCTTAAGTGTGAGTACATGCAAGGCCATATCGGTGATTATTTCTATGGCACTATTAACGCCGTCACCAGCTTTGGTTTGTTTGTTGAACTGGAAGACGTCTATGTAGAAGGTCTGGTGCATATTAGTGCATTACCAGGTGACTATTATCACTTTGATGCTGCAAAGCACTGCCTCCAAGGAGAGCGCAGCGGCAAAAGTTTCCGCTTGGGTGACACTATTGAAGTACAGGTGGTTCGAGTAGATCTGGATGAGAAGAAGATTGACTTTGAGTTGGCTGATGCGCCACCAAAGCCTAAATCTAAGCCCAAAGCAAAACCAAAATCCAAAAAAACTAATGCTGAAAAGTCTACAAATAGTCAAGCAGGTGGACCTTTATTCGATCAAAAGGGTAAGCCAACTGCAAGTGCAAAAAAGCCTCGCCGTAAAAAAACGGTACCAAAATAAGGTATTTGAGACGGGTTAATTATGGCTAATGTTGAGTACGTGTTTGGCATTCATGCAGTGCAAACCAAATTACAACGCAACCCAGAAAGGGTGCAGGAAGTTTGGTTTCAAGAAGGTCGTGAAGATCAACGCTTAAATCAAGTTAAAGGGTTGGCAGATGAGCAGGGCATTGAATGCCAAGTCATGCCCCGCCGTGAACTGGATAACAAGGTCAAAGGACGTCACCAAGGCGTGGTCGCCGCTTGCACTCCCAACCCAGCTAAGGACGAAGGCTTTCTTAAGGACCTGCTAGAAAATTTGCAGGTACCTGCTTTTTTATTGATTCTTGACGGCGTCACGGACCCCCATAACTTGGGAGCCTGCTTGCGCACAGCAGACGCTGCAGGTGTGCATGCTGTCATAGCGCCAAAAGATAAATCGGCATCACTTAATAGCACCGTAAGCAAAGTCGCCTGTGGTGCTGCAGAGACTATGCCCTTTGTGCAGGTGACTAATCTAGCTCGGTGCCTCAAAAGTTTGCAAGACGCTGGGGTATGGATTACTGGCACAGCGGGTGAAGCGACCCAGCACATCCACCAAGTCGACCTCAAAGGTCCTGTGGCTTTAATTATGGGTGCCGAAGGAGATGGTATGCGACGACTCACTCGGGAAGGGTGCGATCAATTGGTTAAAATTCCTATGGCAGGAGAGGTGAGCAGCCTTAACGTGTCTGTGGCGGCAGGCGTGTGCTTATTTGAAGCGGTACGCCAGCGCACATAGGCCTCTGGCTTCGAGCCGTCTTGGTAACCTAATGGGCAACAAAAATTAGTCCTTGAGTAAAATATCTTTCGCTTGATTAATCTGACTAGCAATGTAGGTACTACCGCCTTTATCAGGGTGGTTTTTGGCCATCAATCGTTTGTGTGCTGATAAAATCTCTTCATGACTTGCATTATCACCCACCTCCAAAATTTGTCGAGCTTGAGGTTTATCCATAACAGAGGCATTACTACTGCCGCTGCTGCCACCGCCACTGCTGTCTTTAATTTTAGGACCAAAGCGTTTAATCATTTGCCAGATGCCAAAAGCGCGCATTAATGGTCGACCATAAACAACCAATCCCCCTAGCAGGCTCATAGCTACTGGCCATAAACCGCTCAGCCCTAGACCAACAGCAAGCAACAAGATCGCTACTACCCCAGCACGCAATAAAAAAGGTTTGCCATGAGTGGGGGCTTTGTTTAGCAGTAAGCGCACCAGCAAAGCGACTATGACAATGCCTAAAATCCATAATATCAAAATCATCTTAATCTTTTTCCTTATCTATTAAATCATCAATATCAACATCGCATATGGCTATTTTTTGAGTCCTAACCTCTCGGGGTGGGTTGGCTTGGTTGGGGCTTTAAATTGAGACGTATAAGGTTGCCTCGCTCTCGCAATGCAAAATAAATCACCACGATAAAAGCCGTGACGTCGGCCACTGGAAATGAGTACCAGATACCATCAATGCCATAAATTTTGGGTAAAATCAGCAGCGCAGGAATCAGCACTATATAAATTCTTAATGACGATAGAAAAATCGCCTGACGAGCCTTACCGAGGGCTTGAAATAAAGAGCTAATGAGACTGTGTGCATTGGATAGAGGAAACAACAAAAAAGACCAAAAGGCAATGCTAGCAGTAGTGGTTAAAAGGGCTGAGTTTTGGGTAAATATTCCAATGATGAGTTCAGGCACTAAGAGCATTATGGCACTCACACAGAAGCCATAGCTTAGGCTGGAAAAGATACCAAGTTTAACCATGGCAAGCACCCGATCATACTGTTGAGCGCCATAGTTGTAACCTGCAATGGTTTGAAAGGCAATGGTCATGGCAATGGCTGGCAAGATAAAAAAGATCATTAAACGGCCAATAAGACCATAAGCACTCACATACAAGTCGCTATCAACTTCAGTAAATTGGGTGACGGAGTAGTTGGTTAAGCCTATAAAAACGGATACCCCAGCATGGGAAATCAAAATAGGTACACCCAATAAACAAATATCTCTAACAATCATCCAATCCATGGCATAAGCAAATGGGCGTAACTTTAACTGTGTTTTGCCCCCCAGAATAAAGTACAACATGAGCCCAATAGCAAAAATTTGAGCCAATACAGTGGCATAGGCAACACCCTCCACACCCATGCCGAGCACGAAGATAAATAGGGCATCTAAAACAATATTCAAAAGTGCAGATGAGACCATGCTTGCCATCATTAACATGGCTTTACCTTCAGCTCTAAGAAGGTCGCTGGGGACGCTGCTAATAAGTACGATGGGAAAACTAAACAAGACCAAAGGCATTAGATAAGCCGATGCATAGGGCCACAATGCTTCTGAAACACCTAAAACTTCAAGTAGCGCATCAATATTAAAGTAGATGCCCAAAGTCAGGGCAAGGGCCATGACTAAGCCAAAACGAAAAGCCATATCGATGGTGGTGTTGGCTGCATTTTCCTGCTTTGCACCGAGTTGCCGAGCAACGATAGAGGCCATGCCGCTGCCCACCAAGGTGGCCAAAGCAAAAATAAACATTTGAATTGGAAATACAATGGAAATGCCACCCATGGCATTAACACCCATAACACGGGTTACGAAAATGGCATCAACGACATTGTAAAGACCATGTACCATCATGCCCACAGCGATAGGTGCAGCCATACCAAAAAACAACCCAAGGATGGGCTTGGTACCTAAGTGGCCAGAGTGTTGGCTCATTAATGCTTCCTTATAAAATTCTCAGTGGTATTAGCGATAGCTAAAATACGATAGGCATCAAGGGACATGAACCATGATGAGTATAGTTTTACCTCATCCCAATTTAGCTACTCATCTCAGGGGGCGGCACTTCAGCTATTGAACGCAGTCACTGATTACTGCTGAGTCACATGGGTCAGGGTGGTGATGATTTGATCAACGTCTGCTGCCCAAGCCATTGCTGCAGCATTCACCTCTTTCAATGGATGCACTATATCTTCGCTATGCAAGGTGATAAAGGGGATACCCATGGCCGCACAATAGCCGGCATCAAAAGCGGCATTCCATTGCTTATACTGATCACCAAATCGAATGATAGCGATATCAGCTTGGGCAATGAGATTCTTTGTGCGGATCGCATTCACTTTAGCCGATTGATTGTCACGCCAAAAGCTAGTCGCTGTATCTGCTAAGTGGTCACCAGCGGCATCACTGGCTGCATGATTAGTAATGGCAGATGAGAAATTCACAGGTAGTTTGAGGGCTTCACAACGACTGATAATTTGCTCGCGCCAGTCTGTATGTATTTCGCCAGATAAGTAGATGTTCCACATGGTGTTGTCTCATTTTAGTATTGATTTTCTTGCCAGGGTGAGCATTTTTTGTGTTTCGCAACCGTTAACACCTAGCCTATTTTGGAGGCACAAACTGAGTGCACTTTGAGCATTTTAGGGTGGCGTTTAATACATACCCTGAGCTGGTAATATAGCAGTCAGCACCCCTCTTAGTCTCGAAAATGTGAGTAGTAATGAGTAAAGTATTGGTGTTTAAATTCTTGATGCAGCGTAAGTGAATTGTGAGCCCTTTAGTTACATCTAATGTCATACCTAATCTAACTGCGAAAAGGGCCTAAACTTGTGACTTAGGAAAACTTTACGTATAATGCGCCATCACATTTTTAGGTGTGATTTTCCTCCTTGCTTTAAGGTGGTAGGCCAATAACGGCCTACTAAACGCTTAAGGCTATTTAACCCATAAGGAGCAGCAATGCGTCATTATGAAATTATCTTTTTGGTCCATCCTGACCAAAGCGAACAAGTACCCTCTATGATTGAGCGTTACACTGCGACTATCGAAGCTGATGGTGGCGTCATTCATCGTTTAGAAGATTGGGGCCGTCGTCACTTGGCATATCCAATTAACAAAATTCACAAAGCTCACTATGTACTAATGAACATTGAATGTTCAAACGTTGCATTAGACGAGTTAGACAGTAACTTCCGTTACAACGATGCGGTCATCCGCAACATGGTTGTGCGCATGAAAGCGCCAGAAACAGGTGATTCTCCTGTTAAAGCTGCTGAAAGTCGTGAAGATCGTCGTCGTCAAGAACGCGCGCCTCGTGCCGATGCCACTGAAGCAGATGCTCCTCTAGCAGACGCTCCTGAAGCAGACGCTCCGCAAACTGAAGCTCCGCAAGTAGAAGCCCAAGCTGAAGAAACATCAGCGGCCGAAGCAGCAGCTGAATAATTAACTGGAGATATTGACCATGGCACGTTTTTTCCGTCGTCGTAAGTACTGTCGTTTCACCGCTGAAGGTGTAACTCAAATTGATTATAAAGATATCGAAGTCCTAAAAGGCTATGTATCTGAAACTGGCAAAATTGTACCTAGCCGTATTACGGGTACTAAAGCACGCTATCAGCGTCAGCTTTCTACTGCTATTAAGCGCGCTCGTTATGTGGCTTTGCTACCTTATACTGACGCGCATCAGTAAGCTGTATTAACCGATGCGCAAACTAGCTCAATACGCCATGCGTGGTAACAAACAAGCAACTATGGTTGCTGTTTTGTTTGCCATTATTCCAGTGTTGTTTTGGATAAGCGCAGCACTTGTGGCTCTGGTGATCTTAAGAAAAGGTTATCGAGACGGTGCTCAGGTTTTTATGTGGAGCCTCCTACCTGCCATAGCTTGGTGGAGTAATGGTGATCCGACACCTGCTTTAACCTTAATTGGGGCAGCAGGTTTGGCCAGCGTCCTTCGCTATAGTGCCTCTTGGGCCTATGTGTTGGTGGCTAGCTTAGTCGCAGCAATCGTATCTATGCCTATTTTGGCAAGTTACTTGCAAGATGTAATGGTGGCATTTGCTGAAGCTGGAATCCAACTGGAAGCGCAACAAAAGTTGCCTGAAAATGTGGATAAGGAGTTACTGCAAACCCTCATGGAAGGTGTGTTAGGTGCAGTGCATATGGCTATATTGTTAGCCTGTGTTGTGTTGGCACGCTGGTGGCAGGCGGCTTTGTTTAACCCAGGTGGTTTTCAAACTGAGTTTCACCAGTTACGTTTGCCCCTTTGGCTTACGGGAACACTCGCTTTGGCTGTCTTTGGCTTAAGTAATGTAACCGATATGACACAGTGGCTATTCGTGTTATCGATCCCATTATTATTTGCAGGTTTAGCCTTAGTGCATGGGCTGGTTGAACAATTAAAATTAGGCCAAGCTTGGCTGTTCGCAATCTATTTAGCATTGCTACTTTCAAGCGCGGTGGTCTTTACTATATTGGCATTATTAGCCACCTTGGACAGTGTGTTCAAGTTGCGGCAACGTTTGCCAGTTAGGGTTAAAAAATAGAATTAGACTCTTCGTGTATACATGTTGAGCAAATTAAGGAATTAAACATGAATGTAATTCTGCTGGAAAAAATTGGTAAGTTAGGTGCATTGGGCGATACTGTTTCAGTCAAAGCTGGATATGGCCGTAACTTCCTCATTCCTACTGGCAAAGCTGTACCTGCCAATAAAGCCAATGTAGAGGCTTTTGAAGCTCGTCGTTCAGAACTAGAAGCAGCTGCTGCTGAAAAGTTATCTGCTGCTCAAGCCCGTGCAGATGCAATGGGTGAGTTAACAGTCACTATCGCTGCCAATGCTGGTGAAGAAGGTAAACTGTTCGGTTCAATTGGTACCAACGAAATCGCAGCAGCGCTTTTGGAAGCTGGCCACACGGTTGATAAGACTGAAATCCGTCTGCCTGAAGGTACGTTGCGTGCATTGGGTGAAACGGCTGTTGCTATTCAACTTCACAGTGACATTACTGTACAAGTCACTGTAGCGCTTGTTGCTGAGTAAAACTTTGCTCAGTTCATAACGGGCGCAGTAAAGAAATCTAAGACCTTTGATGTGCCTAGTGTGATCAGATCGGCGTAAGCATAAAGCAATTTTAAAAAGCCCCATTAAAGGGGCTTTTTTGTGCCTGTAGTAAAGGTTATCATAGTTGAGTAATCACATTATTAAATCGATACTTTAATGCAACCAGCTTCAAACCTACTTAAGTCCGACCCACAACTTGATGCACTCAAGGTGCCTCCTCAGTCTCTGGAAGCCGAACAGTCTGTGTTAGGTGGCTTGATGCTGGATGAAATGGCGTGGGACCAAGTGTCTGAGGCTGTTGCAGAAGTGGATTTTTACCGCCAAGATCATCGACTCATCTTCCGCGTAATGACCAAGCTAATCGGTGATTCTAGGCCCATCGATGTGGTGACCCTGTCAGAAGAGTTGAGCCGTATCGATGAATTAGCCAATGCTGGTGGCTTGAGCTACCTTGGTGAACTCGCTAAAAATACGCCCAGCGTCTCTAATATCACCGCCTATGCCAATATTGTGCGTGAAAGGGCTATATTGCGCCAACTCATTGGTGTCGCCAATGAAATCGCTGATTCTGCTTTTCATACTGATGGCCGTTCATCGGGAGACGTATTGGATGAAGCTGAGCGTAAAGTATTTGAAATTGCCGAGGACCGTCCAAAAGAGGGTGGACCTCGATATGTTAATCCCATTCTCAAAGGGGCTGTCGAACGCATTGACCTGCTGTTTAGGTCTGAAAGTGCGCTCACTGGCATAAGCACGGGCTTTACTGATCTTGATAACCGGACCGCTGGTTTACAAAATTCTGATTTAATTATTGTCGCAGGTCGTCCTTCAATGGGTAAGACGGCCTTTGCCATGAACATTGTTGAAAATGCAGCGGTGATTGGCGATGCGCCAATCTTAGTGTTTAGTATGGAAATGCCTGCTGAACAGCTGATGATGCGTATGTTGTCATCTCTTGGGCGGATTGATGCCACACGCATGCGCACGGGTAAATTGGAACAAGATGATTGGCCTAAGTTAACGGGTGCAGTTAACTTATTAAAAGATAAACCCTTGTATATTGATGACAGTGCTGCCCTCAGCCCCACTGAAATACGCACCAGATCTAGGCGTATTGCTCGTGAGCATGGTAGTGTGGGTATGATTATGATTGATTATCTGCAGCTGATGCAGATTAAAGGTCATACGGAAGGTCGTACAGCAGAGATCTCTGAAATTTCTCGTTCTTTGAAAGCGCTAGCTAAGGAACTTAAGTGCCCAGTTGTGGCTCTATCACAGCTGAACCGTAGTCTAGAAAACCGCCCTAACAAGCGTCCTGTCAACTCAGACCTGCGTGAATCGGGTGCCATCGAGCAAGATGCTGACCTAATTATGTTTATCTATCGGGATGAAGTTTACAACGAAGACAGTGATGATCAAGGTAAAGCTGAAATCATCATTGGTAAACAACGTAATGGCCCCATTGGTACCTCACGCTTAGCCTTTATAGGTAAATATACCCGTTTTGAAGATTTGGTGCATCACTATGATGACTATGAAGACATAGAATAACTGGAGTTACCCTGTAACCTGTGTAGGTGAAATCATGAGTGACTGGTTCGATGAAGAAGATACGCCAGTGGATAAGGCTTTTAGTGCCTCGTTGCTAAACCATTTACCGATTGGCTACGAACTGATAACAACAGCAAATGACTTGCGCTTGTATGGTGATCATAACATCGACTTAATGGAATCCTTGCATCTTGCAGGTGGTCATTGGGATCCGGATCTACTCGCATATCGTATTCCCCTAGGCCGTCAAGTCCAGCTTGAGCATGCCCTCAAACACTTCATGCAGCAGCAACAAGGGATGGCTGATACCATGAATCTTTTGGCAAGGCATATGGCGCCAGATCAGCACCAAGTGGAAGAACAACGACGCAAAAGGGCCGTAGAACAACGCATTAAAATCATTGTGGGGCGTTACCATGCGGGTGACTTACTCAAGGGTCATGAGATTATTAGTTTAGGCAAACATTGGCAGGAATTCCCCGGCTCCCAGTGGCAAGGGGTGGATAAAGCAGTGTGTATTGAGTGTGAAAAGTACACCAAGATCTCGACTAATAATGAATGCCAGTCTTGCGAAACCCAGCGCCTTGGCTTAGTGCCTATTACCTATTGTTACGCCTACTTCGACTAATTCAACAGCCCATTCTTGTCAGGCACATTGACCCATTGGGTTAAATTTTATACTTTGCTTAAGTTTAATGAAGCTTAGGAAAAAGAATCGTCTTGCAATATTTTTCACTTTATTAACAACCAACGTGTAGCAACTCTATTAGCTTTAGAAGCTGAGCTAACCTGGGTATTCAGATGACGTCATTACACCTGTGATCCCTAAGTGAGGATAGCTAAAAATGACTGAGGTGCACGGGCTGGCTTTTGATTTTGGTAGTCAAAACAACCCATATGAGTTTCGCCAAGGGCTATGGTATGCTCAGTCTGTTGCTCTGTGAGCTTATAGATTATGGTGAATCTTGCCTTGCCAACGGCTCTTACACCTAAGGTTAATTCAAGGTGTTGATGCAAGTAAGCTTGCGCAAGGTACTCAATACTTGTAGCCGCCATAATGAGACCACAGCCACCTACATCTTTTTCACTGAGGCTATGTTGATTTAGCCACAACACTCGACCTTCATGAAAATAGCTCAGAATTTGATCGTTTCCTAGATGGTTACCATAGTTTAAGTCAGCCACCCTAACTTGGAGGCTGCAACGGAATAGCTCATCAAACTGAGGGTTGATTTTAATTAATGGCATGGTGCTGTCCAAAGTAGCGTGCCAGAACTCTTAATATACCCTTACACAATAAAGCCAAGTCTTCTGGGCTCATAACATAGGGTGGCATGACATAAACTAATTTACCAAATGGCCGCACCCACACCCCATCTTCAACGAACATCTTTTGTATGATGCCAAGGTCAACCGTTTGGGTGACTTGTATTACCCCAATCGCACCTAACACGCGCACATCTTCCACATAGGGTAAGTCTATAGCGGGTCTGAGTAATTGGTGAAGGCCTTTATTGATGCCATCAACCTGATTTTTCCAGTCGCTTTGCTCAAGTAAATCTAAACTTGCGTTGGCCACAGCGCAGGCCAAAGGATTGGCCATAAAAGTAGGCCCATGCATGAAGCAACTAGCTTCACCTCGAGAGATGCTGGTGGCAATTTCATGGGTCGTTAAGGTGGCAGCAAAGCTCATAGTGCCTCCAGTAATGGCTTTACCTAGGCACATTATGTCAGGTTGAACTTGAGCATGGTCACAAGCGAATAGAGCGCCGCTGCGACCAAACCCAGTGGCAATTTCATCAGCGATTAAGAGAATATTATATTGTTTACAAAGTTTAGCTGCACCTCTTAACCATTGAGGACTATAAAAGCGCATGCCGCCCGCGCCCTGCACAATAGGTTCTAAGATTAAGGCCGCTATTTCATGCTGGTACTGACGCATTTTGTCTTCAAGTTCTGTGAGATCATCCGTTTCTAAAGGGCGATCAAAACCCATGGGAGGAGCGTCAACAAAATGGTGCTGGGGTAAAACACTGGCAAACAGTGAATGCATGCCATTCACTGGATCACATACTGCCATGGCACCAAAGGTATCACCATGGTAACCATTGCGAATGGTGAGCATGCGATTCTTTTTGGCTTGGTGCTGAGAGTGCCAATATTGCAAGGCCATTTTAATGGCCACTTCGACAGCCACTGATCCTGAGTCAGCAAAAAATACCTTATCTAAACCTTTTGGGGTGAGATCTACTAGACGTTTGGCTAGCGTGACTGCAGGCGCGTGAGTAATACCCCCGAACATCACATGGGACATGTCAGAGATTTGCTGATGCATCGCAGCATTGAGGTAAGGGTGGTTGTAACCATGCACTGCACACCACCAAGAGGCCATACCATCAATCAACTCTTGCCCATCAGCTAAGGTCAACCTTACCCCATGGGCGCTAACGACAGGGTATGCTGGTGGAGGGCTGTCCATAGAGGCGTACGGGTGCCAAACATGCTGTTGGTCTAAAGCGATGAGCTGAGCAGGAGTCATAAGTGTTATGCGTGAACTTTCAATCGGTCTATATTAGCATAGCTAAGTGACATTATAAGCTGATTTCAATCACATCTATTTGATCCAAACCCACCTGCCAACGTAGGTTAATATCTGCAATGTGGCAACCATAAACACGTTCTGGATCCTTTTGATAGGCGGGTCTTGGGTCATACTGTAACACCTGCTCAATAAGTTCACGCAGTTCTGGTCTGTTGAGTAATGTGTGCTGGGCTTGCGGGCTGAAGTGGATAGGCAATTGAAGAATCTGCTCGTCACTGGCGAAGCCACTTTGGGCTGTAGGTACAGACTCTACCCAAGGCAGATAGGGTTTAATATCAACAATTGGTGTTTGGTCGATTAAATCAGCTCCACTCACATGCAGAATAACCCCCTTACTGGTATCAATTGACTCTAGCTTAACTAATGATAGCCCCAGTGGATTGGGCCTAAAGGTAGATCGGGTAGCAAACACCCCCAGCTTTTTATTACCCCCTAATCTCGGTGGCCGTACTTTAGGTTTCCAGCCTTGACCAAGCGTCTGATGGAAGATAAAGCTAAGCCAAATATGAGAGAAGCCTTCGAGGCCATCCACCGTATCTATTTGATTAAAGGGTTCAATCAGTTCAACTTGAGCTAACGCTGCAGTCACTAGACCTGGTTGTCTTGGCGTAGCAAACTTTTCTTTAAAACAGGAATGGATGACTCCAACCTGATCAAGCGAGTAACGATTTGGGTTATTTTTTTGCATACATATTAACAGCTGTGTGTGTGAAAATTTAATAAAAGAGATTTTCTATTCATGCTGCAGAATGAATCACTTTCATGAGAGGTCATGTGTTTTAAAGGACCTACAATAACAATGATTTTCTGACATCAATAGCCTTTCTTGATGAATTTCGTGCAATTGATTATCAGGGTCTAGAACAAAGGTCTTTAGATAGCTACAATACAGACTATTCCTCTAACTGAGTTAGTTATGGCACGTAAACCGTTCGTTAAAGCTAAGGCCATGCAAGGCCGTGGCCATCTTCAATCCGTTACTACTGACGGTCCCCATGTTGAATGGTTGGGCATGCCAGAATACTACATCCACGCCTTAGTGATAGCGGAACAAGAGTACGCTTACTTCTCCGCCAATAAGGATCTTGAGTTTGAGTTAGGTGCTTATGTTTGTTTTCGCTTTCGTGAATCCAAAAAAGGCTTCTATATCGAAAAACGCTCATTAGGTATCGCTATTGACCCTGTGGAGTACATGCGACAGCTTGATGCTGGCCTCGAATGAAGACCAAAATATTTGCACCATTGCCCGGTAATGATCAAACCTGTGGGTGGACGCAGGGACTGCCTTTACGACCGACTAATGCCAGTCTGCAAGGTGAGCAGGTGGGTGATTTTGTTATTGTTGGCGCCGGTTATACGGGCTTGTCAGCAGCTCGAAAGTTTGCCCAACTCAATCCAAATGCTAAAGTTATCATTATTGAGGCGCAACGGGCAGGTGAAGGGGCGAGTGCACGCAACTCTGGCTACCTTGTCGACTCAACCCTTAATGATGGTCACATGTCTGACACAGGGCTACAGCAATATCGTGAAAAGTATAGGCTTAACAAAGCTGGGGTAGATTGTGTCAGAGAACTCGTTAATCACCATCAAATAGACTGTGATTGGGACGAGAGTGGTAAGTTTCATGCCACTGCGGTGCCGGCCCACGAAGCTAAATTGCAGCGCTTTAGTGACTTATTGCAGGAGCTAGAGCTAGAACATCGTGTGCTCTCAGGTGACCAATTATATCAACGTTTGGGCACTCATTATTATACCCAAGCCTTGTGGACCGCCGGTGGTATTATGTTGCAGCCGGCTAAGTTAGCCCGGGCCTACATAGATATCCTGCCTGCTAATGTCACCCTTTATGAAAACAGTCCGGTATTAACTTGGCAAAAACAAGGTCCAGACTTTTTAGTTTCAACCCCTATGGGTCAAGTGAAAGCTCCAGCTTTGTTGATGGCGGTTAATGGCTTTATGTCGAGCGCTGGATTAAAGCGCAAGCGCGCTTTTCCATTAACCTTGACGGCAAGCATGACGCGCCCCCTAAGTGATGCTGAGTATGCCGCAATTGGCAACCCTAAGGCATGGGGTTTGCTGTCTGCTCAGGCCATGGGTGCGACTGTTCGCTTAACTGAAGATCGACGTATTATGGTGCGCAATACTGCGGAAGTATGGCCTGCCATGAATATGTCACAAAGCCAATTAGTGAAGCGCAAGCGTGTCCATCAGCGCGGTTTAAAGCGTCGTTTCCCACAATTAGACGCCTCCGTGTTTGATAGCTGTTGGTCTGGTGTCACCTGTGTCAGTGGTAATAACGGCCAAGTGTTTGATCAATTAGATTCAAAGTTATTGGTGGCTGGCTGCTACAACGGTGGCGGCATTGGCTTAGCGACCTTGTTTGGTGAACAAATGGCTTACATGGCTAGTGGCCAAATGACAGATGCAATCGCTATGATCCAAGCACGTCCCAAACCTACCCCATTACCCCCACAGCCGATATTGAGTTGGGGTGTGCGTTTGCGTTTAATGCGCGATGCTATTATTGCTCGCAAAGAAAACTAAACTAAACCAAACCAAACCAAACTGATGAATCCACCCAAATCTTGGCGCTGAGTCAGCTGATTTGATGCAGCCAAACTAAGGGAGAAGCATGCTTAACGGGAATCAATGAGCTTTAAAAAGCAAGTTGTGTACCCGCTTGAATATGCTGTTCTTGGGTCGATAGCATGGCCACCGTATCGCCCTTGGTGATAAAGAATTGGCCTGTTTGGCTAAATAAGTAGCCATTGCAAGGTGCTAGTATAGGGATAGATTTGGCTTTAGGATGATCAACTAGAACCAAGTCTGCAAAGGCTTCTCCAGCCTTTAGTGTCTCACCTAGCTTAGATCGATAGGTGATAATACCTGATGCAGTGGCCTTCACCATTCTCACCTGATCTACTCTGCACGGCTTCAATGCAATGGGCTTTTTTGGTGAGGGTATTCGCTCTATTAAATGTTCATGGGCGAGGAAATCTAAAATGCCTAAGCAATCTTGCTCTGCCAGTTTAGGGTCTACATCACTGCGACCACGCAATTCGAGGGTGGCCGCAAAACAAGGTGTTGAAAATACAGGTTGAGCATGATGATTTTGCATATTAACCCAAGGTTGGGTATGGGTGCCGTCAAATGCAACGGTGCCTGTAACATCTTCCTCTAAACAAATTGTAAAGCCCAGACACTGGGCCAGTGTCTGCCCCATTTCTTGTTGGTGCAGTCCATAAAATACATGGGGTAGTGCAACATCATCACAATGCAGGTCGAATACATAGTGGGCATCAATGGATTGTGAAAGTAATATTTTGTGTAATGAATTTATTTCAAAATCATCGTGTCGTTGTGCAACCAAATGCTTAAGACCGAGGCGCATAAGGCGATCATTCTCTATGGCGTCACTGCCAAAAGATGGGGCTAAGCTCGCTTCCACTTGCTGAGGATCGATGGCCATGTGGCGGTTAAAATTTTGCCCTGTGTGCCAATCACAGCGGCCCACCAAATGGCCAAAGGTTTTTTGTCTTAAACCTACAGGGTTAGCAAATGGCACTAAAACAATTTCTGCCTTAAGTGCATTTTGTTGGTCCAGTTGCTCTAAATGTCTAAGCAAATGCTGAGCGACTAGTAACCCTGGGTGTTCGTCCGCATGCAAACCCGCCTGAATATAAACTTTTTTAACACCTTTAACACCCTTAGGCCCAAATCGATGCAGGTGAATATGAGTTTGGTTACCCACGCTTGCTGAGGGGATTTTTATCGTTTCGAAGGCCATATTAGCGTCTCGTGAACATTGATCTTAAACAACAGTCTGTGTCCAGAGAATAAACCCTCTATTGGGGCTTAGCAATGCACAATGGGCGATCAATTAGGCCTCTATTGGAGTCCTTAAAATACGGGCTAATGTAGCGCAACTTTGGGCCATGATGGGTTTTGGCTCAGGTAACGTCAGGGTGACCTTAACCACCTGAGCGAAGCTGGTTGCACAAATATGGTTGGGTGATATTACCGTCGCTTGCCCCGTCCGTTCTAAATCAGCTGCATTGGCAAACTGGTCCGTTGAAAAGGGCAATATGATCTGCCGCACACCCAACGCCAGTGCCTCTTGAACACTATTGTTGCCGCCATGGTGGATAACCAGGTCACATTCACCCAAGAGTGCAACTTGGGGTAAGCTTGGTGCAATTAACCAGCCCACTGGTAAGGATTCAAATGCTGTCATAGGGCTAGCACCAATGGCCATAGCCACCCGCACATTGGCTTGCTGCAGGGCTATGGCTATATTGCTTAACACATCTGCTCGGTGTGACAAGAAAGTGCCTAAGGCCACATAAACTAATGGCTTTTCAGGTTCCTGTGCTAACCATTGTTGGAATGGCTTTGCCAGCTCTTCGTCACGCACTAGTGGTCCAACAAACTCATGGTGAATGGGCAAATGTGGTGAGCGTTCAAAAGGGTGATAATGGTTTGAGCTGTTATAGAGGACTTGGTTACCATGCACTCGAAAGGCGTCTTTTACAGGTGACATGGTCGGGGCAATGATTGCTAATGCCGCATTCCACCGGTCTGTAAATGTTTTCGTCACTCGGTCGGTAATGTCTTCTTGGTCTGTCAGCGCGTTGGGCTCTGGTTGCATGCAGGCTGGCCAAGTGGCTGGAATTCCATAGCGTTCTTTACCTACTGGGAGCTGGCTAGGATGACCCGGAACAAGAGTAGTAAAGCGTCTACCTGTGGCATAAACGCCTAAAGTTGAACCAAAGGAAACATGATCTACTAAGATATTATCTGGGTTAATCTGCTCACACAGTTGTGCAATTCTGCGAGCCACTTGCACTGGTTCCCAAAGCAAATCCTTTTCTCTATCTAATGCTTGGCAACGGATTGTAGCTATAGGGCCTTCTCGAGTAGCACTCAAAAAACGCTTGATAGCAGGATTTTGATCGACAATACCACTGTTGGCTCCTTGACTTAATTGCAGCAAGGTCCATTCAAATCCCTCAGCTTCCACATGGGTTGCCATATTAGTGCCGGTCGCGAAAATGACCCGCATACCAGCCTGCTTGGCTGCTCTAGCAACCACTGCCAAGGGGCTATAGTGTGAAATAAAATCTGGACTTATGACCAGTAAAGTCATGGTTTGTCTCGCACCGTTTGATACAAAGAGGCGAGTTTCTCGGCCATGGTGTCAATGGCATAGTGTTGCGCCACCATATTTTGAGCGGTCAGGCGTCTGCCCGCATGCTCAACTAGGGCAAAGCCTCGGTGGATGGCTTGGCCAAGATCCTGTTCAGGGTCCACTAAAATACCGGTATGGTCATTATCAACGTAAGTTGAAGGTCCTCCAGTGCTTGGCGCAACCACCACCAGCCCCGTTGCTAGGGCTTCAATTAAAGCTAATCCAAACTCCTCTTTGCGAGCACCATCAACATAAATTCCACCGGGTGCCCAAAAATCTGCACACCCTAGCATAGTGGCTACCATCAGTTGTGCAATGTCTGCTCGTGGGCGACCACCCATTAGGATGACCCCAGCCCGCCGATGATCACTCACAGGCATAGCACTATCTATGGCCTCCATGACCGTTTTTTCTACCGCCGATGGATGGTTGAGATTGCCTCCAACCATGACCAAATTGCAGGCATTGTATAGCAGTGGGTCAGCTGCCCAAGCCGCTGCAATTCGATCCATACCCTTCACAGGGTGAAACCGGCCAACACTCAGTAATAAGGGTAAATGGCGGCGACTAGCAGCTATATTTTGCGCTAAATCTGCAATAACACCCTTCGTTTCATGGGGTTTAGTTTCTGCATATTGCTCTGCCGCCTGACGGATAAGCTGTATATCAATACCTTCTGCAATAGTGACCGATTGTTGTTTGTGTTGGCGCAGGTCTTTGCGAATATCTTGCAGTAACAGTTTGCACTTAGGTTGTGGAAATAGTGCCACATGACTCACACTGCGGCCCATTTGCTCAAGCATCCGAGCCCGAAACCAAAGGTTGCTCTGAGCATCGGCATCGACAAACGCAGTGCGACTTAATTGACCCCCAGCATGCAGAGCATGCACTGTATTTTGTGGGTCTGGGGCGAAACTAAAGCAGATGGGTATAGCCATGTTATGGGCGACATCTGCCGCTGCAAAAGTGGCGGCATCAAGCATGCGTAAGTGAATGAGGTCGATGGCTCCAAAGTGACCTATACACCTTTGAATGCTGCGTTTAAGAACAGGTAAGTGTTCCCAAGCATTAGCGCTGTTCATTGGGCGCATGTCATCGCCTGCGGTGATGATACGATAGGGTTGTGGTGTATTAATAGGGGCACTGAGATTATTAACCGCTTCCTCAACGCTGCCCAATCCAAGCGTTAATACTTGGTCAATGCTGGGTTGGCGCGCAAGTGCATCTCCTAAAGAGACGAGTAAGCTGGCGACGCCACCGGTCTCACCACAGCCGCCTGCACTGAGGGTTTTATCCACATTTGCCAGCACTAGCTGACACACACGTAAGCCTCCATCAGGCCGCGGTAAGGCATTGCTATGAAGCATTTTTTGGTCATTAAGGGCGAGTGATGCGTAGGCGCCAATGTCGCTGTCTTGACGTTTCAACTGGCGCAGTAGGTCGTCGAATGGACCGATGCGACAACCCATGGCACTTATGGCTGCGAGTCGCACTGAGACAGCTTCGTTATGATCAGCAGCCAGGCGTGCGAGTATTGCGTTCACCTTGGTGCCCCTTAGGGTACCTAAAAGATCTACTAATCGAGCACGCATTAAGACGTCGCCATGAGCTGTCAGCGCATTAATTATAGTTGCAGAGACGATCTGAGGCTCTGACTTTGCCCAATGGTATAAGGTTTGATGGGCGTGCATTGTATCGATGCCACCCAAGCACAGTTGCTGCACCAATTGGGGTAAAGCAGGTGCAACGAGGTTCCTCTCAGATAGTTTCCATGTCACTTGGCGTCGAACACTGGCATCGGTATGGGCTAAACATTCGACTAAAAGGGCGTTAACACTTTCATCTTCAATGACTGCTAAAGTTTCAATCGCCAAAAGGCAGTGAAGCGTATCTCCTTTCACCATTACTTTGAGGTCATCGAGCAAAATTGCAGACGTGGGCAGTTGTTTGGCGAATTTAGTGAGGGCCGCAGATCGGTTAAGCATCTCTTTAAAGTCAACCAGACTTGCTGCTTGTTGCAATTCGTCAATCAGTAGCCGACCCATACTAGTTTGGGAGTGCGGCGCCAAGCGAGGCGGTTGATAACCGACATTGCGCTCTTGCAGAGACGTCTGTTGCAATATTAACGATTTATTAAGCATAACTACCACCAATAGGAACGAGCATGTGCTGTGTTCGTTTGCGTTCGGATCATTGTAATTCAGCGGGCATTTTCTTGCAGGCACACCCGGTATTATTCAGGTTCTTTTAGGCGTAAGGGGAATATCAGCCTAAGCACAAACCTGTTGTACAAACCAATAACCCTGGATCACTAAGTGCCCATTTTTTTAAGGTCTACTTCGTTATTTGACAACCCTACCAGCTAGTCAAGACCCTATCATATCGCTAATTTAGGCGCCTGCTAGCGCATTTACAGTGTCTTTACGTTTAGGGTTGCTATCATCAAGCTTGGCGATAGCAATGGTTCAAGGACAACCAGCGAGTTGAGAGAATAATACCAAGAGAGTAAAACTAGATTTTGGTCAAGCAACATGTTCTAGTATCGGTCAGTGTTTAGTTAGCTATCGATGAACTATTTTATAGGCATACACGCAATGAAAATTAGTCAGAGACTCCTCAACTACTTCGATCATCGAAAGTCAAAATCAACGAAAAAAAGTCGCACACGTTTTAGGAATGATATTTGTAACCATTGGGATCTGGACTATTTATCTGCGGCGGAGCTTGAAGAGCGCATGCTGGAAGATAATATTGAAACTACGGTGCCGCTGAAAAAGCAAGATCTAGAATAAGCCCTGACCCATGAATGGCTAAGCATTGAACTTTGGGCGAACTTTGGCAAGGGTTTAATTGTTTTGTAGTCATAAATACCGTACAATATCTGCCCTGATTTAGGCATGTGTTTATGTTACTGAGTCAGGCGGGGTAATGCCCATTTCCGTGATGTCACCAATAGCGGTGCATTGCATTGATGAATAGTAAGTGATTTCAAAACTTACACGACGTAAAGGGATCTAACGCATGGTAACCATTCGTTTAGCTCGTGGGGGCTCTAAAAAGCGCCCTTTCTATCATTTAACTGTAGCTGATCAGCGCAATCCGCGTGACGGTCGCTTTATTGAGCGTGTGGGTTTTCATAACCCAGTTGCTCGTGGCCAAGAAGAAGTAACTCGGATTAACATGCAACGCATTGATTTTTGGATTGGGCAAGGTGCTCAACCCACTGATCGCGTCGCAGGACTGATTAAAGCAGCCCGCAAAGTAGCTGAATAATAGCTCACTAAGCTTTTGCTTTTAAACCATTGTTGTAAGGATTGTTTAACATGGCTCAAGACCAACGCGTAAAGCTGGGTCGCATCACTACCGTATACGGTGTGAAGGGCTGGGTAAAAGTGTTTTCTAGCACTGAACCAATGCAAAACATCTTTGATTATCAACCTTGGCAAACCTGCATAGACGGTGTTTGGCAAGACTTGAAAATTAGCCAGGGTAAAACCCACGGCAAAGGCTTAATAGCATTACTGGAAGGTTGTGAAGACCGTGATCAAGCCCGCAAATATTGTGGATTAGACATTTCGGTAGATCGTGCCATATTACCAAACTTAGAGGCTGGTGATTATTATTGGCAACAACTGACTGGGCTGAACGTAGAGACTGATGCTGGGGTAAAACTTGGTAAGGTCGACCACCTGATCGCCACTGGCTCTAATGATGTGCTAGTAGTAAAAGGCAATGAAGAAAGTATTGATCGTAACGAGCGTCTAATACCCTACTTGCCAGATCAAGTGATTACAAAGATTGACCTCCTCGGAGGTGTTATTCGGGTCGATTGGGATCCGGAGTTTTAGGTGAAAGTAGGCGTAGTAACGCTGTTTCCAGAAATGCTCAAATCCTTAACAGATTTTGGTGTAGTGGGAAGGGCAACGCAGCAAGGTTTGCTGCAAGTTACTGGGTATAACCCACGCGACTTTACTCAGGACAAGCACCGCACAGTGGATGACCGGCCATACGGTGGCGGGCCTGGCATGTTGATGAAGGTACAACCTTTAAGAGATGCCATCGGCCAAGCAAGAGCCGAACTAGGCCAGCCTAAGGTGATTTATTTATCACCCCAAGGGCGTAGGTTAGACCAAGCAGGTGTAGTAGAACTGGCTAAGCAGGAGAGCTTAGTATTGGTAGCAGGGCGTTATGAAGGAATCGACGAACGCTTAATTGGTACCGACATAGATGAAGAGTGGTCTCTTGGAGACTTTGTACTGAGTGGCGGTGAACTTGCAGCCATGACCTTTATCGATGCAGTTTCACGTTTGTTACCTGGTGTATTAGGGCATGCAGAATCGGCACAAGAAGATTCGTTTGCTCAGGGCTTGTTGGATTGCCCTCACTATACCCGCCCAGAAATGGTTGCAGGTATGCCAGTACCTAAGGTGCTGTTAAGTGGGGACCATGCCGCTATTGCCCGTTGGCGTATGCAGCAGCAGTTAGGTAGAACCTGGCAGCGGCGACCAGATTTACTAGAACAGATGACACTAACGTTGGACCAAAAGCAGTCTTTAGCAGAATTTATTCGCTTAACGGAAGAGTCCGAAAGGTGAAGAACAGGAGCGTGCCATGAGCAGCAAAAACTTGATTATTCAGCAAATTGAAGCTGAGCAAATGAACAAAGAAATGCCAGAGTTTGGCCCCGGCGATACCGTTGTGGTTCAAGTGAAGGTAACAGAAGGTACCCGTGAGCGTCTTCAGGCGTATGAGGGTGTGGTTATCGGTAAACGTAACCGTGGCCTAAACTCCGCCTTTACAGTGCGTAAGATTTCTCACGGTGTGGGCGTTGAGCGTACTTTCCAAACCTTTAGCCATCAGGTTGACAGTGTGTCTGTTAAACGTCGTGGTGATGTGCGTCAAGCAAAGTTGTACTACTTGCGCGACTTGTCTGGTAAGGCAGCACGTATCAAGGAAAAATTGGCTAAGCGATAAGCTTAAGTTGATAGAAAAACCCGCATCTTACTCAGTGAGACGCGGGTTTTTTTTGATTTAAAAGTTCCACTGTCTCGGTTTTAGTCTAATTAAGTTGGAACTATAGCGGTACTCTTAACCTTGATAGGGCTTGTGTTAAACTGACGTTGGTCTATTATTGAGGCTCGAATTTACATCTAAAATGAGCGTAAGTATTAACCTAATCAAACCCTACATTGATGCCCTCTGGTTAGAAAAAGGTCTAAGTGATAACACCTTGGCAAGCTATGCTAGAGATCTGCAGCAGTTGCATGACTATTTGGACCAACGGGGCTTTACCTTAGTTTCTGCAGAGGCTCATGTGTTAATGGGTTTTTTGGCAACTCGTTCACAAGCAGGTATTCAGCCGCGTTCTTTAGCTCGTAACTTATCCAGTATTAAGGGTTTTTATCAGTACATGGTGCGAGAAAATCGCCTTAACGTTAATCCTGCAGCCTTAATAGAAGCGCCGAAGCAAGGCCGACCCATCCCCAAATCACTCTCAGAAACAGACGTTGAAGCCTTATTGGCCGCTCCAGACGTGTCTACACCTATAGGCTTGCGTGATAAAGCTATGCTAGAACTCTTGTATGCCTGTGGTTTGCGGGTGAGTGAATTGGTTGCTCTTGATGTCAGTCAGCTAAACTTGTCTGCTGGCATTGTTAAAGTGTTTGGCAAAGGATCTAAAGAGCGCTTAGTGCCCATAGGCGAAGTGGCCCAGGACTGGCTGCACAAATACCTTAAACAAGGGCGCCCCGGATTATTAAAGGCGAAGGCTAGTGGGGTATTGTTTCCAAGTAATCGTGGTCAACACATGACCCGGCAGACCTTTTGGCATCGTATTAAACAGCATGGCTTAACCGCCGGTATTCAAAAATCCTTATCACCGCATGTACTTAGACACGCCTTTGCTACTCATTTGTTGAATCATGGGGCTGACTTAAGAGTGATTCAAATGCTCTTAGGTCATAGTGATTTATCGACCACGCAGATATATACTCATGTCGCTACTCAGCGTTTACAAACATTGCATTCACAACATCACCCCAGGGGTTGAATTAAAATATGTATATAATCATTACCAAATTGGTTACCACAATAACCTTAGTGTTTATTTTATTAGCGCCCAATGTGTGGGCCGCAGAATACACTGAACTTGAATCGAGCTTAGCTAGAATTAATCCAGACATGAAGGCGGTCAACATTGAAGCTACCCCTATGTTTGGTATTTATAATGTGTTGTTAAATACTGGTGATCGCATCTACATGAGTGCTGATGGAGACTTCTTCTTTGCTGGCACCATGTACCAAAACCTTTATGGTGAGGGGTTGGTGAATTTAACCGAACAAAGCGCCACAAAATCTAGACTGGGGGCAATGCAAACTCCCCAAGCGCAGCAAGTGTGGGTGTTCCCTGCTGTAGGTGAGAAAAAAGCTTCCATTAGTGTGTTTACTGATGTGGACTGTTATTACTGTCAAAAATTACATTTAGAGATGGCTGATATTAATGCACTGGGTATTGAAGTGCGGTATTTAGCCTTTCCAAGAGCGGGTTTAGGTTCGCCTAGTTACCAAGTTCTAGTTGATGCTTGGTGTGCTGAAAATACCAATGAATACTTGACTGAAGCCAAGCTGCGATCACACAACAAACAAGCCCGACAGAAGTCACCCAAGGCATGTGAAAACCCAGTAATGGCGCACTACAATTTAGGCCAAGAAATTGGTGTTAATGGCACCCCAGCTATTGTGTTTGAATCGGGTGAACTTTTACCTGGTTATTTACCCGCTAATGAGCTGGCCAAGCGCATGGGTATGCTTTAGTCAGAAGGTCCTCACTTGTGCCCAAAAAACAAGTGAGGCGACCTGCATTTGGCCCTTGAAGTGTATTTAAACGCATCGGGTATAAGCTTTAAAAAATGGTCCAGATGAGTGGCTTATAAGCTGACATATAAGGTCTGTTAAGCTACAATATGCGGCTTGTTTTTACACATTAATTAGATACGCGCATCTGGCGCAATGAGGTTTGCCTTGAAACCGGTAAGAGTTGGTATTTGTGGATTTGGCACCGTCGGTGGCGGCACGTTTAATGTATTACAGCGTAATTTTAATGAAATTACTCGCCGCACAGGCCGATCCATTGCGGTTGAACAGATCGCCCAGCGTCGCCCTAACCCTAATTGTGATACAGGCAATACGGCCATCACAGATGACATTTTCGCGGTAGCTAATAACCCTAGTGTTGATGTGCTGGTGGAACTCATTGGTGGCCATGAACCCGCCAAGGAATTGGTACTTACGGCCATTCGAAACGGCAAACATGTGGTCACCGCCAACAAAGCTCTGATCGCAGTGCATGGTAATGAAATTTTTGCAGCGGCCCGTAAGCATAATGTTGTGGTCGCCTATGAAGCGGCAATAGCAGGAGGCATTCCTATTGTTAAGGCTTTGCGTGAAGGTTTGGCGGCCAATAGGATCGATTGGCTAGCGGGCATTATTAACGGCACTGGCAATTTTATACTTACTGAGATGCGTGACAAAGGTCGGGCCTTTAATGATGTGCTTAAAGAGGCTCAAGCATTAGGTTACGCCGAAGCAGATCCAACCTTTGATGTTGAAGGTATCGATGCGGCTCATAAGCTAACCATTTTGTCTTCTGTAGCCTTTGGTATTCCTTTGCAGTTTGACCAGTGTTACACCGAAGGAATCAGTAAAGTGTCTGCTGAAGATGTGGCCAATGCCGAATCTTTAGGTTTTCGCATTAAGCACCTCGGGTTAACGCGCCGCACTGAAGATGGCATAGAACTTCGGGTTCATCCCACATTGATTCCAGAAAAGCGCCTTTTAGCTAACGTTCATGGTGTTATGAATGCGGTTTTAGTTGAAGGTAATGCAGTTGGCCCAACCTTGTATTATGGTGCGGGAGCAGGCGCAGAACCGACGGCTTCTGCTGTAGTGGCAGATTTGGTAGACATTGTACGTGACATGGCAGTGGATCAAAATGTGCGCATGCCGTCTTTGGCATTCCAAGAAAATGCCATGTCAGAGAGCCCAATTTTACCGATGGACAAGGTAGTCACTGCATTTTACATGCGTATGACTGTGTCAGAGAAACCCGGTGTGCTCGCACAAATCACACAAATTCTGGGTGACGCAGGTATTAGTATCGAAGCCATTCGACAGCAAACTCACGTGTCTTCTCAGGTGCCTGTGATCATCCTCACTCGTCCAGTTGCCGAAGGACATATGAATGATGCCATTAAGGCCATTGAAGCTTTGCAAGATGTTAGCGGTGAAGTGGCTCGAATTCGAGTAGAAAACTTAGACGGGTAGGAATCAATATGCGCTATATCAGTACCCGTGGTCAGGCTCCCAGCCTTGGTTTTGAGGATGTTTTGCTGACTGGTTTGGCCAGTGATGGCGGCTTATATGTGCCCGAAACCCTGCCCCAGTTTAGCCACCAAGAAATTGCTTCTTGGGCTACACTTAACTATGCAGACTTGGCTCATAAGATATTGTTGCCCTTTGTTGAAGATGATATTAGCAGTAGCGAACTTAAAATAATGGTGGATGAAACCTATGCGGGTTTTAATCATAAGGCCATAGCCCCTCTAGTTCAGTTAGACCACAATGAGTGGGTACTTGAATTATTTCACGGTCCTACTCTGGCATTTAAAGACTTTGCTTTACAGTTGTTGGGGCGGCTCATGGATAACGCTTTAGTTAAGCGTGACCAAAATTTAGTTATTATGGGCGCTACCTCAGGTGATACAGGCTCTGCCGCCATTGAGGGATGTCGGCATAGTGAACGGGTAAAGATGTTTATTCTTCATCCTCATGAGCGGGTATCGGAGGTCCAACGCCGTCAGATGACGACTATTTTAGGTGATAATATTCACAACATTGCCGTGCGCGGTAATTTTGATGATTGCCAACAGATGGTTAAACACAGCTTTTCTGATCAGGCGTTTTTGAAGGGCGGTCAATTAGGCGCAGTAAACTCGATTAACTGGGCGCGTATCATGGCTCAAATTGTGTATTACTTTTATGCAGCTGTTGCCCTAGGAGGCCCACATCGCCCCGTATCTTTCAGTGTGCCTACGGGTAACTTTGGTGACATTTATGCGGGTTATTTAGCTAAGAATATGGGACTACCCATTGCACAGCTCATTGTTGCAACTAACCAAAACGATATTTTGCACCGTTGTATCAGCGCTAATCAATACCAAAAAAAGGGACTCGTGCAAACCTTAACGCCAAGTATGGATATCATGGTGTCTAGTAATTTTGAACGCCTCTTATTTGATTTATATGACCGAGATGGGGCAGCCTTAGCTGAGCTAATCAGCAGCCTTAATAATGGCACAACTAACAGCTTAGAGCCCCAGCGCTGGGAAAAAGCTCGGCAACTATTTAGTAGTCATTGCGTCAATGATGATAAAACCTGTGATGTGATTAGGCAAACTGTGCACCAGCACAACTACTTGCTTGACCCTCACACGGCCATTGGCTTAGAAGCTGGGCGTGTGTGTAATCAGCACCTAGAAGTGCCGATGGTTACTTTGGCTACTGCTCATCCAGTAAAATTCCCAGATGCAGTTGTTAAGGCAAAGCAGGCAGTGCCGCCGCTCCCTGAACATTTAACTGACTTGATGCAGCGTCCAGAACGTTGTCAGGTGCTGGATAACGAATTGACTAAGGTGCAGCAATACATGACGAGTCAGCTTTAAGGGTGCCGCGCTGATGTCTGTCCGCTTGCGTTTAGGCAGTTCCAATGCGGCCCTAGAGGCGTCTTTTGATCCCTTGGTGGCTCGCGTGCTGGCGCACCGCGGCATTAGCGACCCTGCGCAAGTTAATTACCAACTCAAACAGCTCTTGCCGTATCATCAGCTAAAAGGCATCGACACCGCTGTAGCCTTATTGGTAGATGCGTTAGAAACTCAACAACATATTGTTATAGTTGGTGATTTTGACTGTGATGGGGCAACAAGTACCAGCCTTGCCATATTGGCTTTGGGCGCTATGGGCGCTAAAAATGTAAGCTATCTTGTGCCTAATCGGTTCGATTTTGGCTATGGGCTCAGTACGGCCTTGGTGGATTATGCAAAAGCCAGTGAGCCCGATTTAATTGTCACCGTAGATAATGGTATCGCTAGCCATGCTGGTGTGCAGCGGGCCCATGAACTGGGTATCAAGGTATTAGTCACCGACCATCACTTAGCCGCAGAAACATTGCCCCAAGCTGATGCCATCGTGAACCCCAACCAACCTGGCTGTGAGTTTCCTTTTAAGTCGACTGCTGGGGTGGGCGTGATCTTTTATGTGATGTCAGCCTTAAGACGGCAACTACAAGTTCAAGGCTGGTTTGACCAGCAACAAATCGCAGCACCTAATATGGCGCAGTATTTAGACTTAGTGGCCCTAGGCACTGTGGCAGATCTGGTGCCAATGGAACACAATAATCGCATCTTGGTGGCCCAAGGTGTAGCGCGTATTCGAGCGGGTAAAGCTCGGCCTGGTTTGTTAGCGCTGTTAAGCATAGCCAAACGTCAGCATCACAATCTACAAGCCTCTGATCTTGGGTTTAGCGTAGGCCCGCGGCTCAACGCTGCGGGGCGGTTGGATGATATGAGCTTAGGCATTGAATGTTTGTTGAGTGACAATGAGCAAATCGCGACTCAGCTAGCCCAAGAATTGGATGAACTTAACGCCCAAAGGCGCCATATAGAAGCCGATATGCAGCAACAGGCGAGTAATATACTAGCCATTCTTGAAACTAGCCAAGATAATCAAATGCCCAAATGTGTGTGCTTGTATCATCCTGATTGGCATCAAGGTGTGGTGGGCATTGTTGCGTCGCGAGTCAAAGAAAAGTGGCATCGCCCAGCGTTAGTGTTTGCCAAAGGTGATGCTGACACGCTTAAGGGATCTTGCCGCAGTATTGCAGGGTTCCATGTGCGTGATGCTCTTGCAGCAGTGGATGCTCAGCACCCAGGTCTAATTATTAAATTTGGTGGCCACGCTATGGCTGCAGGTTTAAGTCTTCAGGCTGAACATTTAGACACCTTTAAAGACGCGCTTAATACTTATGCACAAGAACACCTTGATGACAGTTTGTTGGCTCAAGAGTGGCGTTCAGATGGAGAGTTAAGTGCACAACAGTTGCAGCTGAATCAAGCTTTCGTTTTACAGCAGGCTGGGCCATGGGGACAAGGTTTTGAAGAACCCACCTTTCATGGACGCTTTATGTTGGTGCAACAACGGGTGGTGGGAGAAAAGCATTTAAAACTGGTTTTAGCACATCCCCAAACGGGCGAACTTGTTGATGCCATTCAGTTTAATATTGATACGGCACTTTGGCCCCATACCTGTGAACAAGCAGATTTAGTCTATCGTTTGGATATCAATGAATTCCGTGGCCGTCAGAGCTTGCAACTCATGGTGCAACATATGACGCCAGTGCTTGCTGTGGATTAAGACTTTGATGACTCAATGCTCGGTTCTGCACAGTCGAAGTGTCAGGCCCTGTGGTTTAAATTAAATCAGTTTGTGGCGCTTGGGGTTCAACAAAGTTTAGTTCAAGATTAACATCACCTTGTGCCTTCATCTGTTTGCGTTCTAACATGCGCTGATATCGGCGGGCGCACAATTTCATCACTTGAAGCTGCTCGCCAGTGCTCATCGTATGCCAACCAAAACGCTCATCCCGCGAGCGCATGCAACCTTTGCAGTAACCTTTGGGACTGTTTTCACACACACCTATACAGGGGCTGGGCGCTTCAAATAATTCAGTCTGTTCCATGGCGCGCAATATATCATTTTATGGGGTTAAAGTCCCTATGCCCATGGCAGCCTATGTGGTTGGGGCCTCAGCAGACGTCTTTATCCCATGGGCTAGTTCCCGATGTTGGTAAAAATTGATGGCCTCCTGCCAAGGCAAAGCGGCCGATAAAAAGAAACCTTGAACCATATTAACCCCAGACTGCACAACATACTCATATTGAAGAGGGGTTTCTACACCTTCAGCAACAATGGCGAGGTCAAGTTTTTTACACATGGTACATATTTGACTAAATAGGGTTTGACCCTGTTTGGTATGGAGTTGCACGATGAGTGAACGGTCTATTTTTACGAGGTCGGCTACCCCTGTAGAAAGTTGGGATAAGTTGGAGAAACCCACACCGAAATCATCGATGGATATTTTAATACCTGACGCTAGTAGGTGAGATATATTGTCTTGGTATTTATCAACGTCTAAAAAAGCCCGCTCAATAACCTCAAACCTGACTGAAAATCCACTAAATGTTTTTGCGATGTGCTTAACTGCTGAACCAAAAGCCAAGGTTTGAGGATTGATGTTGATTGAGATATAGGGTGCTGGTCCTTGGTGTTGTAACAAAGTGTTTTTAACATCCTGAGTGACCCACCAATCGATGGCGGGAGCCAAACCTGATCGTTCGAACGAAGCTATGAATTTTGGCGGCAGTAGTTCTCCATTTTTTGTGCGCAGACGCAGTAGTGCTTCCAAACCCACGCAACGGCCTGAATTGACACACACAATAGGCTGATAAACGAGTTCTAGATTATTGTTCTCGATAGTACGGATGTCATCATACAACTGAACCCGATAATCCCAATAATCATCGTGCGTGGTCCCCAAGCCACCCTGTTCAACGTAATTTAACCCGTCTTCAATGTAAAATTTTTGGTTGGGACCAATGAGGGACCGTGGCACGTTGGTGATATTCAAAAAACGCTTCACAAATGGCCAATAGATGCTCACCCCTAACGCGATGAGAACTATTTGTAATAATACAAGAGTCCAATTGCCATGACTCGCCCAATAAATATTAAGCAGGGCTGGTGTGGCCCAATGCACGCCATCCGCATTGATTACTAACTGACTATATTGAAGTATTAAGCTAGCAAGACCAAAGTTTACCATTGGCACCAGTACAAAGGGCATCCATAACACGCGGTTAAACATAATGGGCAGGCCAAAAATTAGTACCTCATTAATATTAAATATGACCATGGGCAAAGCAACGCGAGTCAAATTTTTAGTATGTTTGTCTTTTTGCAATAACAGTAAAGCAATGACCAAGCTAAGGCATGAACCACTGCCACCATAAACTACAAACAGATCAAAAAATTGTGTGTGGCTCAAGCCTACTAAATAAGTGTTAGACATAAATAGAGTATTAAAGATGAGGTCAAAGCTATTAGATCCATGCAAACCGGTAAGCCACATAAGGTGCAGTACTAAGGTTCTACTCATATTTTTGGTGGTATCAGATACCCCATCAAGTGACGTCGTCATGACATCAATGACCGGGTTAGCGAGCCAGTTTAGCGACACCAGTAAGAGACTGGCTAGCGCGACTCCCAAGAGCATGGGTAGTAAGCTTTTAACGGCCACCAAAGTATTCGAGTCTAGGCTAATGGTGCGTTCATCAATTCCAAACAGGGTTAATATAAAACGCAAACAGATAATGACTACCAAGGGGCTCAAAATAATATTGATGTTGTATAAAGAATCCCATGGGCCTTGGTCAAAACTAAATTCTTGATCAGTGAAAACTCGGATAAAAGTAAACGTCACTAACGACGCTACAATGGCATGGGTAACACGCACACTATGAGCATTGGCAAAGTAGGAGGCGATCGACATGCACACTAATATTGGAAATATGTTTTTCAAAAAAACGTGCATTATATTGAGTTGTTGCAACCATACCCACTCCTGATGGGGTATGGCAAGGTTAATGATGACTCTGATTAGGGTTATGGATGCCATGATAACGACTAAGGGTAATAAATCTAAAAATGCATCGCAAAGGGCCGAATGAGTAATTTTTAAATGGACGCGTAAGAAGTCTTTTTGTTTAACAGGTGAGGCAGTATCCATAGGAAAATAGTTGGCACATTATGTTATTTTTAGTTATTTTTAATAATATGCTTAAAATAGTTAAAATGCTAAAAATAATACATTAATTTACAATAGATTTATTTTAAAATTCCATTAAATCACTCAAATCGGCCATTATGGCAAGGTAATGGTGGCAATCATGGGCAAGTGATCTGAAATATGCCACGTGTTTTGCTGAATGACTTGGGAGTGAGCGACCTGAATGTGGTCGCTATAAACAAAGTAATCAATGGTGCGATCAGGCGCAGCAAAGTCGCTACCATTAGGAAAGTGGGTAAACCAACTGCTGGCGTCTGGCCCGTTAGTCTGCGTGATGGATGGAATGACATTAAACTCGTTGTAAATACGAGCCAATTCACTCTCTGGTTGGTAAGCAGCGCGAGCTTTGGCACTCAAGTTTTCATATTGGCCAGGTGGCAGTAAGTTAAAATCGCCCGCAATGACCCAAGCCTCACCATTTTCGTTTTTGCCATGCAAGAGTCGCTGTAAATAATCGACCTGCTGTTGCATGGTGTCTGAACCTTGAGCAAACGCATCAAAGTGAGTGTTCATTAATGTAAGTTTACTACCCCCGGTGACAGGTAGACTGATTTCTTGAATGGCGCGGCGAAAGTTAAACTGATCCGTGATTATATCAGCCTTGATGCTGGGTAACTGGTGGCGTAATGCATCCCCCAGTTTGTACTTGGAAATTACCCCAAGTTTCATGCCCACTGAACCCATAATTTGTGGTAACGGTACATAGCTTGCCTGCCAGTAAAAAGCCTCACTATAGTTGTTATACTCAGCAGGTAGCAGGGCGAGTAGGCGCTGTAGTTGGTCTTCATAATCTGTTCGCTTAGCATTGTCATGCAGTTCTTGAAGTAGAATAACGTCTGGACTTTGTTCAATAATTAGCCGTGCAACTTGCTTAAATGTTTGCTCTATGTCAGTTCTTTTGGCCCGTATATCAGGGCCATCACCATTGATGCTGTCATACCAAAACTCATAATTTTTACCCGACATATATTGCACATTCCAACTCAGTATTTTTACTTGTTGACCTGATTTTAAAGTTGCCACAGCCGCTTGATTAACCACGACTTCGGCTTGTAATGCAGGTGGGTGAAAGGTAATGCTCCAAATCAATAAAGCCAACATCGCCGCTAAAAAAAAGAGCCGGATAGCCGTCCATTTAAAGCTTTTTATTAAAAATTTGAGCATTTTTTAATCTCTATATTTGATGTCGATCTAATTCTTTGACAGTGTACTTGTGCGCATAGCTGTGCGTCCAGTTTGGTGACAATTGACATTGCTTTTTAATCGGGTAAACTCTTTTATTGAACGATCATTCGATAAAACATTGTTAACTATTTCTAGCTTAATCTATTACCGGCTTAACCTTATGCAACACACGCACCTGTACATCAACGGCACCCACCAGCGGGCCACCTCCAATGAAACCTTTATTAGTACCAATCCAGCGTTGGGTCAGCCCCTAGGCATCATAGATCAAGCCAGTCAAAAAGATGTCAATGAAGCGGTGCAATCATCCCAAGCAGGCTTTCTTGTTTGGTCTGCAATGGCACCCGTTGAACGTGCTCGTATTTTGCAACAGGCAGCTCGCCTCTTGCGTGAACGCAATGATGAATTGGCAGAATTAGAGGTATTAGACACGGGCAAACCACTGCAAGAAGCTAATTGCGTCGATATAATGTCAGGAGCAGACGTGATTGAATATTACGCCGGCCTGATCAGCGGCTTGCAGGGCACGCAACAAGATCTGGGCAAGCAGGCTTTTTTTATGTCTCGCCGAGAACCATTAGGTGTGTGTGCAGGCATCGGGGCGTGGAATTATCCCATTCAAATTGCCTGTTGGAAGTCAGCACCCTGCTTAGCAGCAGGTAATGCAATGGTTTTTAAGCCGTCAGAAGAAACCCCTTTAAGCGTTATGAAACTGGCTGAAATATTTACTGAAGCAGGGGTGCCTAACGGGGTCTTTAATGTCGTACAAGGTGACTACCGAGTGGGTCAAATGCTGACTGCTCATCAAGATATTGCTAAGGTATCCTTTACTGGAGAGTGTGGTACTGGCAAAAAAATAATGGCAGACTCCGCTGCTAACCTAAAACACATCACCATGGAATTAGGTGGCAAGTCGCCTATGTTAGTGTTTGATGATGCCAAACTAGACAACGCTATAGCGGGGGCGATGCTCGCTAACTTTTATACCCAAGGTGAAGTGTGCACCAATGGGACTCGAGTGTTTGTTCAGGCAGGGGTTTATGACGAATTTGTTGCTAAAGTTGCTGCCCGTGCTAATGCGATTAAACTGGGTGATCCACTCGATTTAGAGACTCAAATGGGAGCCTTGATCAGTGCTCAACACCTAGAAAAAGTTTTGGGTTATATTGAAGAAGCCAAGCAAACGAGTGCGCGTTTAGTTTGTGGTGGTCAACGTCATACCTCAGTGGCGACCAAGGATGGCTACTTTGTTGAACCAACCATATTTGCAGATTGCACTGATGACATGGTGCACGTGCAAGAAGAAATATTTGGCCCCGTCATGTCTATTTTGAAATTCACGGACGAAGATGAAGTGATTGCCCGCGCCAATGACACAGAATTTGGACTAGCAGCAGGCGTATTTAGCCAAGACATCAGCCGAGCCCACCGAGTGATCAACCAAATGCAAGCAGGTATATGTTGGATCAATAGTTGGGGTGATTCACCTGCAGAAATGCCTGTAGGCGGTTACAAGCAATCAGGCATTGGCAGAGAGAATGGTCCTGAGACCCTGCACCATTATACGCAAGTGAAAAGTGTGTTTGTGCGCTTAGACGATTTAGAATCTCCCTATTAAAGCAGGTTTGTAAAGCAGGTTTGAAAATGACACAGAAATACGATTACATCATTGTTGGCGCCGGTTCTGCAGGTTGTGTATTAGCCAATAGACTGAGCCAAAGTGGCGCACATCAAGTGCTCTTATTAGAAACAGGTGGCACTGATAAAAGTATATTTATTCAAATGCCAACCGCCTTATCTTATCCGATGAACACGGAAAAATACGCTTGGCAATTTCACAGTGAGGCCGAATCTGGTCTTGATGGTCGAGCCATGCACTGTCCTCGGGGCAAAGTTTTGGGTGGTTCCTCATCTATTAATGGCATGGTTTATGTGCGTGGTCATGCCATGGATTATGAGCAATGGCAAGAACAAGGTGCAGTGGGCTGGAATTATGCTGACTGCTTACCTTATTTTAAACAAGCCGAAACCTGGCAAGGTGGAGAAGACGAATACCGTGGTGGGAGTGGACCAGTGGGCACCTGTGGTGGTAATAATATGCGCCTTAATCCCCTCTACAAAGCCTTTATTGATGCGGGCCAAGAAGCAGGTTACCCCTACACCAAAGATTTTAACGGAGAGCAGCAAGAAGGGTTTGGGGCCATGCATATGACCGTCAAGAACGGTGTAAGGTCCAGTACTAGTAATGCCCATTTACGCACAGCACTCAAACGGTCTAACCTTACTTTGCTAAAAAAAGTGACGGCCCAAAAGGTGCTGTTTAACGGTAAGCAGGCCACGGGCATAGAATACCTTCAAGGTGGACAAATTAAGCAAGTGCATGCCAACACCGAAGTGATACTTAGCGCAGGTTCTGTAGGCTCGCCCCATTTACTGCAACTCTCAGGAATTGGCCCCGCCCAAGTATTAGCGGATGCTCAGGTGCCCTTAGTACATGATTTACCCGGCGTTGGTGAAAATCTGCAGGATCACTTAGAAGTTTATTTTCAATATCGATGTAAACAGCCCATCAGCCTTAACAGCAAACTTGACTACTTTAATATGGGCTTGATAGGAGCCCGCTGGCTGCTCACTAAAACGGGATTAGGAGCAACCAACCACTTTGAATCCTGTGGCTTTATTCGCTCAAGAGCTGGGCTCAAATGGCCTAATATCCAGTACCATTTTCTACCAGCAGCGATGCGTTATGACGGCAACGCTGCCTTTGACGGCCATGGCTATCAAGTGCACGTGGGGCCCAATAAGCCCAGTAGTCGTGGCCATATCCGTATCGTGTCTAACCAAGCTAGTGACGCACCTAAAATAACCTTTAATTACATTACGACCGAGCAAGATAAACAAGATTGGCGAGATTGTATTCGGTTGACCCGAGAGTTGCTAAATCAGCCCTCACTTGACCCTTTTAAAGGAGAAGAAATTCAGCCTGGCGCTAAAGTTCAAACTGATGATGAGATCGATGCTTGGGTTAAAACCAATGTTGAAAGTGCGTACCATCCATCATGCACCTGTAAAATGGGTGCAGATGATGACGTTTTGGCAGTGCTCGACAATGAGTGTAAAGTCCGTGGTGTCAGCGGCCTAAGGGTAGTCGATTCGTCCATTTTCCCTGTCATTACTAATGGTAACTTAAACGCACCCACTATCATGGTCGCAGAGAAAGCGGCTGATTTAATCTTAGGTAAAACACCTCTAGCACCCACCAATGCAAAAGTTTGGATTGCCGATCAATGGCATGAAAAACAGCGCACAGGCAGTCCTTTGCGGGCCCTAGACTCCGCCCAGAACTGTTAGACTGAGCGGGCCATAAACCGGTGGATAAATCACGACAGAGCGGGGTGATTGTATTACACTAAGCCAGTGTATTTATTCAAAGAGCTAGTGACTGCGCTATGGTTCATCAAGACTTATCTATTATTATTCCCGCTAAAGCGAGCGGCGAATTTATTGTAAAGAAGGTCGGTGTGTTGCTGGACTATTTGCAGCAGCATTGGCATGGTCTGTTTGAAGTGGTGGTTTGTATCAATGGCGAACTCAGTGAAGTAGAGGCGACTCACGCCTTGTTACTGACTCATTTTAAAGATGAGTCGCGCATTGTGTTGCATCAGCACTTGGCGCCAGCAGGCAAGGGTGCAGCCCTACAATCTGCTTTTTTATCGACGCAGTATAAATTAATAGCCTTTATCGATGCAGATCTACCTTTTAATTTGGTGTTTTTGACCGACGCTGAAGAAGTCATAAAAAGTGGATCAAGTTTAGTAGTGGGCAATCGCCGACTACCCACGAGTCGGGTACATTTACCCACAGGACTTTTACCATCGCTATTTAAACGGCATCTTTTTGGTCTGCTCTACAATCGGGCTGTAAGACTTTTATTTGGTATCGATCAATCGGACACCCAGTGTGGCATCAAACTCATGACCCGTGAATTTGCCACCAAGTTGTTTTGTCATTTGACGTGTCATGGCTTTTCTTATGATGTAGAAATGTTTCTATTGGCCCAAGGTCACAATGACAAAGTGTCCTCGATACCTGTGACTTTGCTCCACGATAACGCTCAGTCGACCCTAAGTTTAAGTCGTGAACTGATTCGATCAGCTACATCTTTAGCGCATCTCAAATACAAAAAGCTACGAGGTGAATATCAACCACGACCTGCTTTAAGTCAAGGCCAAAATAAGTTACTACAAATCACTTCTGATGATTGGGGAATATCACCTGCTGTGAACGAAGGCATGCTCAGGTTGGCGCAAGCTGGAATCATAAAACGGGTGTCTATTATGGCTAATAGTCTGCATAAAGATTATCTACTTGATGAGTTAAAGGCCGTGCCTCAAATTCAGTTAGGCTTGCACTTTAACGTCACCAATGGCCCACTGTTAGGACAAAAAACAGGCCAACATCAACTTGATGGACTCGCCGAAACCCGACCTTTGTTGCATTTAATTAAGCAAAGTTGGTTTGGGTGTCGCTCCCTTTCGATGGTGTTACTTAAAGATATCGAAGTGGAATTTACCCTCCAAGTGAAGATGTTGCAGCAGCAGGGTGTGACCTTGAGCTATTTTGACTCCCATCACCATGTTCACTTATTGCCAGGCGTGATCGATCAAATCGCACCGCAAGCTAAAAACTTAGGCTTAGGCCATACCCGATTGGTACTTGATTGGACTTTGTTGGGTAAACCTCAGTTCCTGTTGTGCTGGTTTTCCCTTCGAGCTAAGGGCGCTGTAAAACGTGCAGGTTTATCTTACCTGCCATTTAAATACCCAGGGCGTAAGCAGTTTATTTTCCGTAACCGATGGCAACGGCAGTTAGCTAATGTCGTTGAACCAACGGAAATCATTTGTCATCCAGCCACCCAAGGTGATTTAACACGACTACCAGATGAATACACAGACCATTATAATGGTGCGCGAGTGGATGAGTTTTGGGCTTTATATAATTTAAGTCGTTAGCCAAAAGTAATAACTGTTGCTTACCAAGGGCTGAATCTAAAAATGGGTAAACTGCAAAGCTTTACCTCAGATGGCTGCTGATAGTCATTGTTATGATCAACTAATCGACGCAGTGGGTTACCTAGGGTTGAGAGGTAAGTTTTTTAAGTACAAGGATAAGTAATCCGTGATCACCTGACGAGCAAGGCTTGGATCAATGCCTTTTGGGTTGAGGGCAGTGCGCAACCAAATGCCATCAATCAGGGCCGCTATGCTAGTCGCTACCATCTGTGCTTCGTGACGGGGCATGCAGCGCTTTAATTCAAAAGTTAGGTAAGACAGAAGGCGTTTCTCATTGACCCGCTGTAAGCGATTGAGTGCGGGGTCATGCATGGCTTGAGCCCAAAACGCTAGCCAAGTCTTAACCACCGCTTCATCTTGTTGATTAGAACTAAAATTTTCTACTACAATCGCTTCGATGCGTGCGACCAGATCGTCCTTAGGCACTTTGACCAAACGCTGGTTAATACCTGTCGCAAGGTCTTTCAATATGCTGCGCATAGTCGCTTCTACAAGACCACTTTTACCACCAAAATAGTGATTGATGATACTGGGAGAAATTCCAGCTTGCTGACCGATTCTGGCCACTGATGCATTGAGGAATCCCACTTGATTGATGACTTCCATAGTCGCGCGAATGAGTTGTGGGCGTCTAATTTCTGGCATTCCAACTTTGGGCATAACGAAGACCTATCGCTGATTAAGCTAGTGTGCCACAGATTTTGAAAACACTTGCATAATGATGACGCCTGTTAAAATAAAGCTCACCCCTATGAACGCAGGAGCATCCAGCCTTTCTTGAAATACAAAGTGACCTACAATTGAAATAAATACAATACCTAAACCCGACCACACGGCATAAGTAATGCCAACAGGTATGACTTTAAGCGTGATTGAAAGTAGATAAAATGCCACCCCAAAACCAACAAACACGATAATGGATGGAATGACTTTGGTGAAACCTTCAGAATATTTAATCGCAGAGGTACCAATCACTTCACTCACTACCGCCGCAAGCAGTAATAGCCAACTTTTCATTACTAATCCTTGGATCTGCACAGTTTGAAGAAATTCACTTTACCTGATGCGGGGTCACCGCGCGAGACAATTAGCGATTGTCTGCAGATTTTTCTAAGGCTAAATAATGATCGATACCTAAGATACGATCTTGAGCATGATGATTGACATAAATTACAGAGGTTTCTTTAGCCCCACAGATCTTTTCGATCAAGGCTAATACGAGTTGGCGGTTGATGTCGTCTAGGCCCAAGCAAGGTTCATCTAAAATTAATAACGGGGGGTGCTTTACCATCGCTCTAGCAATGAGGAGCAGGCGTTGGTCACCGTAAGATAGCTTATTAAATGGCTCATCACCACGCTTGTGCATACCTAATAAAGCTAGCCACTGATCTGCAATATGCTTTTGTCGGTCACTACTTTTGCTGTACAAGCCAATCGAATCGTAAAAACCAGAGATGATCACATTGCGCAAACTAGTGCCCACTCGATACTCCCATTGCAATGCAGTGGAGACGTAACCGATGTGTTGTTTGATCTGCCAAATACTCTCACCATGCCCCCGCTGGTAACCAAATACAAAAATATCATTGGAGTAACATTGGGGATGATCACCCGTAATGAGGGACAAAAGGGCAGTTTTACCACTGCCATTAGGCCCACTCAATTGCCAGTGTTGGTTGGGCTCAATGGTCCAATTGAGGTCCTTAATCAACACCATTTCAGAGTGTTTAATACTGATATTGGTTAGTTTTACTAGAGGCTGTTGAGGAATTAACTCTGTGGCAGCCTTGTCTGTATCTGCCGCAGGCACTTGCATGTCTGTCGTTTTAAGATGCAGTAGCTGGTATAGCTCAGCGAAAGCTTGTGCGTCATCACGTTTCACTTGATGGCGCAGTTCACCTTGTTCCATGTAGGCAATATGGCTGATAAAATTTGGTATTTCGTCAAAACGATTGAGCACCATGACCACGGGCGTGTGCTGCACGACCTCTGCTAGGTGGTCTTGCAACATGACGTGGGCCCCGCGATCAAGGCCATCAAAGGGTTCGTCTAAGACCAATAAATCAGCATGACAAGACAAGGCCCTAACGAGCATAACTTTACGTGATTCACCGGTAGATAACTTTCGAAAGGCCCGTTCGAGGATATAATTTAGCTCAAATTTTTCAATCAGACTTTTTGCTATCAGCGGGTCTATGTCATCTGTAAAGATGATTTCAGACACGGGTGTTCCGAGGCTAATAACGTCGAGAATATCGGCGTCATCCTTTTTGAGTTCGGCTTGAATGAGTTCGGCTTGAGCTTCGAAGGAGACCCAACCAATCGTCACTGGCATGCCCTCAGTGTGACCCGCCAGAATATCCCCATAACCAACTAACACGGCAGCGAGGGCAGACTTACCAGCGCCATTAGCGCCGGTAATTAACCAATGCTGATGCTGCTCGATTTGCCAATTAATGTGTTTAAGTTGAAAACCTTCATCAAACTCTACGGACAAATCGTGCAGCTTTAACATAAAAGATGTTGCCTAGATGATCTTCTTCATATCAGCCATGTGGCCACGCAAGGTGGCGCCTATAGCTTCTACAGGGTGACTCCGAAGGGCATGGTTGACTTCAATTAGGCGCGCATTATCCACACCATTGTCATCACCACTAAGGCCTCGCCCAATGACGTCTGTATCAATGTCCTGCATGAAATCACTCAATAATGGTAAGCACGCATGGTTGTATAGGTAACAGCCATATTCTGCAGTATCAGAAATAGTGGCATTCATTTCATACAACTTTTTACGGGCGATGGTGTTAGCGATTAGTGGTGTTTCATGCAAGGATTCGTAGTAAGCAGAGTCTGCAATAATGCCTGCAGCAGTCATGGTTTCAAAGGCGAGTTCTACGCCAGCCTTAACCATCGCAACCATGAGGATGCCATGGTCAAAGTACTCTTGCTCTGAAATTTCCATCTCACCCGCGGGGGTTTTTTCAAAAGCCGTTTGTCCTGTTTCTGCGCGCCAGCCAAGCAGGTTAACATCATCGTTAGCCCAGTCGGCCATCATAGTGCTAGAAAAAGTACCATTGATGATATCGTCTTGGTGTTTGTTGTAGAGGGGGCGCATGATGTCTTTCAAGGTTTCAGAAAGATCGAAGGCTTTGATCTTCGCAGGGTTAGATAGGCGATCTAGCATGTTGGTTACGCCACCATATTTTAGTGCTTCAGTAATGGTTTCCCAACCGTACTGGATGAGCTTTGAGGCATAAGCGGGGTCAACACCCTTGTCGATCATTTTGTCAAAGCATAATAAAGAGCCTGTTTGAAGCATGCCACAGAGAATGGTTTGTTCACCCATTAGGTCAGATTTTACTTCAGCGATAAAGGAAGACATTAAGACACCAGCCTTGTGGCCACCCGTGCCTACTGCGTAGGCTTTGGCTAAGGCTAAACCTTGGCTTTGGGGATCATTATCCTCGTGCACAGCAATCAAAGTAGGTACGCCAAAACCGCGGACATATTCAGCTCGCACTTCGGAACCTGGACATTTAGGAGCAACCATGATGACCGTTAGATCGTCACGAATTTGCATGCCCTCTTCAACGATATTAAAGCCGTGAGAGTATGACAAACATGCACCTTGCTTCATGAGGGGCATTACTGCTGTGACTACAGGGGTATGTTGCTTGTCTGGTGTTAGGTTAAGCACCACGTCTGCTGTTGGAATAAGTTCTTCATAAGTGCCAACAGTAAAACCATTTTCACTGGCATTTTTAAACGACTGACGTTTTTCGTCAATAGCCGATTGGCGCAGCGTATAAGACACGTCTAAACCACTATCACGCAGGTTTAAACCTTGGTTAAGGCCCTGAGCTCCGCAGCCAATAATGACCATTTTTTTGCCTTTGAGTGCATCGACACCTTCGGTAAATTCGTTCATGTGCATAAAACGGCACTTGGCCAACTGTTCAAGCTGCTCGCGCAGAGGCAAGGTATTAAAATAATTATTAGACATGGGGTCACCCTGTGTTTTAAATTCAATAATTTGGAGTCTGGTAAAACTAAGACGATGATACCCTTTGTTGGTGTTTTCGTAAATTGATATATATGCCACATTGTGAGCCATATTTAGCAATATAAGGTTAAATCTATGCTAAAGTTTGGCACATGGACATTAAGCACCTGAAACATTTCTTGGCCTTGGCAGAGCAATTGCACTTTGGTAAAGCCAGCGCTGCCTGCCACATTAGTCTGTCTGCTTTATCTCGTAATATCAGGCAATTAGAACAGCAGTTAGGAGCACCATTATTTAATCGAGATAACCGTAGTGTGCAACTCACACCTGAAGGTCAAACCTTTGTCAGCTATGCTCGCTCAGCAGTCAGTGAGTGGCACACGATCCGTAATCAAGTACAAGATGCCCAAGGGCAGTTGCAAGGTGAAGTGAGTTTATATTGCTCTGTGACTGCGGTGTATAGTTTGTTGTTTGATTTATTTCAACGCTTGCGTGAGGATCATCCCAATATTGAAATTAAATTGCATACGGGAGACTCAGATCAAGGTATCGCCCATGTAATCTCTGGTGAAGAGGATCTTGCCATAGCGGCTAGGCCAAAAAATCTGCCGAGGGAGCTGGCATTTAAACCCATGACCATCTCTCCATTAGTATTTATAGCAGCCAAAGACCAAAGTACTTTAGAGCAACCTTTTGTGGTGCCAGCGAACCCAAAAGACTGGTCTCAAATGCCTATGATTTTGGCAGAAGGCGGCTTATCTCGTCAGCGCACAGATGCATGGTTTAGAAGTATTGATGTGGCTCCTAAAATATATGCTCAAGTGGCGGGTAATGAGGCCATTGTGATTATGGTTAGCCTGGGTTTAGGTATTGGTGTGGTACCAAAAATAGTGTTAGATAACAGCCCCACCATCAACAGAATTCAAATATTAGATGTAAAGCCCGAACTTGAAGCCTATGATGTAGGTTTGTTTGCCCTCAAGAAAAACCTGAAAAAACCCTTACTGAGTGCCTTATGGCAGCTAGTGTAATAGGGCTCAAATTAATGGAGAGTAAAAATGTCCAGTAGTCAGGACCAGAGTCTAATTAATAAAGTGTTTTCAAGTGATAACACGGCTGGTGCGTCTCCTGCAGTATTGCAAGCGATGATGGATGCAGGCGCGGGCATTCAAGCACCCTATGGTATGGACCGTCATAGTGAGCAGGTGGAGCAGGCACTGGCAGATATTTTTGAGTGTCCAGTAAGCGTATTTTTTGTGGCCACAGGCACTGCTGCCAACGCTTTAGCATTAAGTGTGTATACCCCGCCTTGGGGCGCAGTGCTTTGCCACCAAGAGAGTCATATTAATGTGGACGAATGTGGCGCCCCAGAATTTTTTACCCATGGCGCCAAGTTAGTATTTGTGGAGGGCGATGACAGTAAAATTTCTCCCAAAGTATTAGCTACTATGGCGGCACCTAATACGGCTGATGCTCATTCGGTACAAACGTCTGTGGTTAGTGTGACTCAAACCACTGAGACAGGCAGTATTTATAGCTTAAACGAATTGTCTGAGATAGGCCGCATCTGTAAAGAAAATGGCTTGAAATTCCATATGGATGGGGCTCGTTTTGCCAATGCGTTGGTGGCCTTGGACTGCTCTCCTGCAGCCATGACATGGCAAGCAGGTGTTGATGTGTTGTCTTTTGGTACCACCAAAAACGGCACGTTAGCAGCCGAAGCGATTGTGCTATTCGATCAAACTTCAGCTCAAGAAATGATATGGAGACGCAAACGGTCAGGCCATTTAGTTTCTAAAATGAGGTTAATCTCGGCCCAAATAGGAGCTTATCTCAAGCAAGATTTATGGCTTGATAACGCCCGTCATGCTAACGCTATGGCTTTGCGACTAGACCAGGGTCTACGGGCTATAGACGGCATAGATATACAAGGCGACACACGCTCTAATATGTTCTTTTGTCACATGCCAAGTGCCATGATTAAAGATCTGCTTGCGCAAGGCTTTTATTTTTATAGTGACCGGTGGGGTAAAAATATTGTGCGCCTAGTCACCAATTTCTCAACGCGAGAAGTTGATGTAGACCATTTCATTGCGGCCGCTAAGGCGTTGGCTGAGGCTGGCTAAAGGATGTAAAAGGTTTATCCAAGGGTAAGCACCATAGGGCAATCAAGGGATGGTCTAAGGATTTCATACCGTGCATGACATTGCTGGGGTTATACACCAATCCGCCCAAACCAGGAGTGTGCCAAGCCCCTTGATCTTGACGCCATCGGCCATTGCCTAAAACGAGGTAAAGTTCCTCTGGATCGTGCTGGTGGTCAGGGTAAACGATATTGGGGCGCATTAGGGTGACACCCACAATGATGTCATGCCGAACTTCTAATCCTTGTGGACCTATGATCTGAGCGTTGCAATGGCCTGCCATAAAGTCTGAATTATTGGCTACAGGTCTTTGGTACCATGGTAAAAAGTCTACCAATTCAAACACATTCGAGACCAATTGTTGAAGCGATGCATCAAGGGCCCTGCTGTTGGCAACTAAAGTGGGTAAAACGTCGGCTAAGGGATTAGGCGCCGCCGCGGGCAAATTTATAACGCCGCTATCAAACAGTCTGTGGGTAATTTTATGCATAACTTTAGCCTCGTCTTGGCTGGCAGAAGCAGGTATGGCCCACAGTTTCAATACCCCACTGAGATGGGACTCAAGGTTACTTAATACAGACTCTATGTGAGTGTTTAATGGCAAAGACATACGACAAGATGGCTCAAAAGGCCCTAGGTTCAGCTATAGTACTCGCTTTTTTGTGTTTGATAGAAGGATTATTTTTGGTTTAACGCTCAAGCTGACAGATGGTGCAGTCATGATCACCATTGGTAGGGCACTGGACAGTGCGCAGTCTAGCCCGATCCTATCCTCACAGACGCCATGGGCTGGCTTAGTTTGAACTGAGTGGTGAAGTTGAGACTTAGTCTTGCATGTGATCATGGACTGGAGTGTGAGCGCTGTCGATAATCTAGGCCAGCATTAAGCTAATACATTATCCTCTAATGGCTAACCAAAGAGTAGAAATGGCCATGCTGATACCTACAGCCCAGAACGTGGCAGTAATGTCTTGGAACCAAAATGCGGCAAGTCCCAAAACTACAGCACCTATGGCGTAACCCATGTCGCGCCAAAAGCGATAAATGCCGATAGCTGTTGCACGCCAATGAGGTTGGCACAAATCGACAATTGCGGCCGATAAATTAGGGTAAAGTAAGGCCATGCCAAATCCGGTGATGGCAGCGGCGATCGACCAACCAAAGGTAGCCTCAAACCATGGCATTAACATGACACCTAGGGTTGTTAACGACATGCCCATGACATTAATGCGTTGGCGGCCAAACCTATCAGACCAGTGACCGGTAATTAACTGACTCACTCCCCAAACCAAACCATAGATAGAAATGATCCAGCCCGTTAAAGTGAGGTCATTAGTTTTTTGATAAAGATATACTGGATATACGACCCACACCAAGGCATCAACAAATTTTTCTACGCAGCCTGCCTGAGTAATCGCTAATAATTTCGAATCACTCCAGCTCATGCGTTTAAATACAGACCATGTAGACAGAGTTGGTACAGCCGTTGTTGGCTTCTTGGGCTGGGTTGGATACAACGCCCATGGAAGAGTTTCGACAATGTTTATCCAAGTAAGGAAAAGGGCAAGGCTAATGATTAGAAAACCAATTACGAGTAAACCTGCTTTGAGGCCTAACCACTGGCTAATGTAAGCGCTGGCTAATCCACCTAGAGCAACGCCCGTGTAGCCTGCGAATTCATTCAAGCCAATGGTGAGGCCGCGTTCATGGGCTGCGGTGATGTCTAGTTTTGCCGTTTGGCTCATAGACCAAGTGAGGCCTTGATTGATTCCTAAAAGCATCGTGGCAAAGACAACCCAAGCCCATGATTGGGCAAAATAAAATAAGACTGGGATAGGCAAGGCAATTAGCCAACCCGCAAGATGAACGGGCTTACGGCCAATTCTCTCAGCCCAATACCCTGCGACAAAATTCATGCAGCCTTTAACGACTCCGAAGGCAATAACAAAGGTACTGAGTAATAACAGTGAGTCCTTAGCTAAACTGAATTCTTGCTCAGCTAGTGGTGTAATCACTATTCGAGTCGTACCCAACATTAGTCCCACAAAAAACACTTGTAGTAGCCATTGAAAGAGTTGCGGAGTATTGTCTTTTAGCCCATAGCTTAGGGGTAAAAGATGGTGTTTAGCCATGCAGAGTTACCCTTTTAAAGGTGAGGAATTCATCGAACAGATCCTTTATATTAGATTATTCTTAATAATTAGATATGTCAATACTTAAACATGATATTGTAAATTAATCTTGGCTTTTAAATCGCTTGTTGGGTGCACGCATAATGCTGTGTTGATAGCATTCCCCATCGCCATATCTAAGCCTATGAACCCTGCTAACGCTCACTGCCTTCATAACTATAAAGATGCTGGGTTTATTGGACTTGTATTTAATCAACAATCTCAGTTGAAGGCGGCTCTTGTGCGGGCTCGACCTAACTGTTAATTTCATTCCACTTAACCATTTATACTTAACCTTTCCACATACCATTGAAACAGCCAACGCCTATGAAGCTTCCAAACGAATCTGTCTTTGCCACTGTCCCAAGCATCATGTCGGGGGTGCGATTGATGGGTCATGGCGGCTTAGATCAGTTGGTATACAGTCATAATATTCCTACACCTCAACCTAAAGCCAATGAGGTTTTACTTAAAGTGCTGGCCGCAGGGGTCAACAATACCGATATCAACACCCGTATTGGCTGGTACTCCAAGCAAGTTACAGGTGATACTAATACAGGCGCAGATGAGGGATACAAAGACCTTGATGCTGCGTCTGCTTCATGGTCTGGAGATGCTTTAAAGCTGCCTTTGATTCAAGGCGCTGATGTATGTGGTGAGATTATTGCCGTGGGACCGGGTGTAAGTTCTGATCGCATCGGTGATCGCGTGCTAGTACGCACGATGCAACAACACCCCTCTAAGCCATATGAGTGCCTGACCTTTGGTTCTGAATACCATGGTGGTTTTGCACAATACACCTGTGCTTTGAGTGAGGAGGCATACACGGTTCACTCGCCCTGGAGTGATGCCGATCTAGCTTCAATTCCCTGTGCTTATTCTACTGCTGAAAACCTACTCCATAGAGCAGATTTAAAGTCTGGAGAGCGTGTATTGATCACTGGAGCTTCTGGGGGCGTGGGTTCTGCTGCAGTACAGTTGGCCAAGCGCCGTGGTGCTTTTGTTATTGCGGTAGCCGGTGTCGCCAAACACGATGATGTAAGAGCCCTAGGAGCAGATCAACTCATTTCCAGAGGTACTGACCTAGTGGCTGCAATCGGGGCTGAAGCCGTTGATCTAGTGGTTGATTTGGTGGCGGGCCCTGATTGGCCAATGCTACTTGATGTATTGCAACGTGGCGGTCGTTACGCCACCTCTGGTGCAATTGCTGGGCCTATGGTTGAGCTCGATATTCGGACTTTATACCTAAAAGATCTCACTTTCTTGGGCTGTACTTATCAGGAAAAAATAGTCTTTACCAATTTAGTCGCATATATTGAAGCAGAAGAAATCAGGCCTGTGGTGGCTCAAACCTATGCACTTGAGCAAATCCATCAAGCTCAAACTGACTTTTTGAATAAGGCCTTTACTGGCAAACTGGTGCTTATCCCTGAGTCTTAAGTGGAGCAGCTTAAATTATAGACTTGGTGCCTAAATTAGGGCGCACCTCATGCTTGAGCCTTAGCTCCTCTGCGACTCAGGGCAATACCACCAAGAATGAGCAGCAAGCCTGCAAACATGGCAAGAGTGAATACCTCATCTAGTAGCACTACACCAAAGAAAACACTGAATATGGGCACTAAATAGCCTACTTGAGCAATAAAGGTATAGCCGTACTGGCGGATCAGATAGAAGCGCACTACAAAAGCTACTCCAGTGGGTAGAAGACCCAAATATATCAGAGCAATAATAGCAGAGTCAGGCACATTGGTAGCTTGGCTGAAAGGGCTTTCTAGCCACAGACTGGCAGGTACGGTAATGAGACAAGCGCCGATTAATACCCCTGCAGACATCATGGCACTGCTTAACCCCTCGACTCGTTTTACCATGGCACCAGAAATGACGTAGGAGATAGCCGCACAAATGATGGCCAATTGGGGTAATAAGTCGCCCATACCTGAGTCAAAAGTGTCGATACCAATGACACACAAGACACCAACAAATCCAAGCAAAAACCCAGCAGTTTTGTAACGCGTGATGTGTTCGTTGCTGCTAGTAAAATGGGCAATAAGAATGGCAAATAGCGGTGACGTGGCCATGAAAATAGCCGCCCTACCTGAGTCTAATGATTGTTCGCCCCATGGGATTAAAAAAAATGGCAATGCACAATTAAAAAATCCAATTAATAACAAATTCAACCAAGTAGAGATCGATCGTGGTAGCCGCTCGCCTTGCATCATGGCATAGGTCAACAACACTAAGGCGGCAATGAAAATGCGACCAGCAGCCACACTCATAGGGCCAAAGCCTTCTAAAGCATATTTGATAGCTTGAAAAGACGAACCCCAAACCATGCCTTGCAAAGCCAGCAGTGTGTAGGCATGAAGACCTGCTATTTTCATTGTTATGAGTTCCTTAATGGTAGTGATGCAAAGCATCACCTATGATGACTTCGACGGCGCAGCTCCACTGCATCAATTGTTCATCTTGGTTGTGCCCCATCATCAGCTGTAAGCCCACAGGCAAGCCTTTATCATCTGAGCCACAAGGCAGAGTGGCGGCACATAGCTGCTGTAAATTAGCCACTTGGGTATTGCGCAAAGCTTTAAAATTGCGCTCCTTATATTGATCTATATTGTCTTGCACATGAGCTAAAGTTGGTGCGCTGATGGGGCAGGTGGGACACACTGCAAAATCTACCGTCTGTAATACAGCTTCTGCAGCTTGGTTAAATATTTGAATGAGGGCATTTTTTTCAGCAATTTTTTGCGGCGCTTGAGCTAAATCTTCATCGGTCAGGTGGGCAAAGCGCATTTTGGTGCTGGCTGCCAATTGATCAAACCAGTCTTTTCGTTGTTCTGTCTTAATGAAAGCAGGAAACTCTAGAGCGGATAAGCCACCTTCAAGAAATAACTGGTACGCCTCTTCTAGGTAGGGCCAGTCTAGGTTCACTAAAGTAGCTCCAGCCGCTTCGAGCTGTTTCAGTGCGGCCATCACACAATCATCAATGCCCCCTTCACATGCCTCAAATAAAGCCCCAATAATACCAATCCGAGTGCCTTGCATGGAATTTTTTATGTTGGTGCAGCGCTTGATGAAGGCCTCTGGCTTAGCGCATGTGAGTGAATCAAGTACTGCAAATCCCCAACATGCATCGGCAGCACTGAGGGCCAGTAAACCGGCTGTATCAACGCTGGGTGAAAGTGGCACAATGCCATCTTTTTCCCATCTTCCAGCACTTGTTTTGAGGCCAAAGGTGCCACAAAATGCGGCTGGAACCCTCACTGAGCCTGATGTGTCAGAACCTAAGGCCAACTGACAAGCACCCATCCATAAGGAAACAGGTGCACCCGAACTAGATCCACCAGGCACCCGATGCTGTTGGGTATCAAATGGATTGACGGGCACAGGCCAGTGGGGATTTGTGCCCAGGCCGCCAAAGGCAAACTCTACGGTGTGGGTTTTGCCACACACATGAGCCCCAGCATCAGTTAAGCGCTTTACTAAGGTGCCTGACACGTTAAACTCTTGCAGCGGAAAAGGTGAACCTGCATAGGTTGCAAAGCCGGTTACGGCATACAGGTCTTTGACCGATACACATACACCTGCCAATAGTCCCTGGGGAGCCAGGTCTGGCGCTTCACCTATTTCCCTAAAGGCTTGAAGTGTGGTTTCTTGTTGATGCAGGCGATTGTAGGCTTCATCGATAAGCGTTAGGGAAGACACTTTGTTGTCCATTACTAACTGGTGCATTCTGGCGATGCTTAAGGCTGGCTTTATAATCATGAATAGGTT
>Ga0209713_10000061_pt1 | contig 62977 bp, 69 predicted proteins | sample ArcOceMetagenome_3_FD_187444 | JGI IMG/M metagenome (GOLD analysis project Ga0209713, IMG submission 187444) | Marine eukaryotic phytoplankton communities from Arctic Ocean - Arctic Ocean- Svalbard ARC20M Metagenome (SPAdes) (version 2) | ecosystem: Environmental > Aquatic > Marine > Oceanic...
CTATCAGCAGGAGTCACTTTGATTACGCCGTCAGACAACTCGATGTTCGTAGAACGATCGAAAGTCTTTTCGAGTTTCCCCTTAGGGCCTTCAACGCGGATCGTGTGACCGTCAATAGTCACAGATGCCTTATCAAGGACGGGGATAGGAAGTTTACCAATTCTGCTCATTATAGTAGTCTCAGTATTACCAAACTTTGCAGAGCACTTCACCGCCAACACCCAACTCACGGGCATCACGGGCGCGCACTACGCCTTTGGAAGTTGTAAGGATTGCAACACCCAGTCCACCGAGAACGCGAGGGATCTCAGTTGCACCGTAGTAGAGGCGACGACCTGGCTTACTGTGACGCTCAATGCCAGTGATGGCCGGAGTCTTACCGACGAACTTCAGAGTCAGTTCGATGGTCTTGAACCCGCGCGCATCTTTGCCTTCCGTGAAATCACGGATGTAGCCTTCTTTTTTAAGGATCGCTGCAATAGCGGCGCGCATTTTGGAGTGCTGCGTGATGCAGACATCCTTGCGACCGGTGCTACCGTTGCGGATGATGGTGAGGAAATCACCGATTGTATCGTGAACTGCCATAGTCTAACTAATGGGTTTTCAGTGGGTGTATTGAGCCTTGGTGGATTACCAAGATGATTTTGTCACACCAGGAATCTTGCCTTGTGTGGCAAGCTCGCGGAATGTGAGACGAGAGAGGCCGAACTTACCGATGTAAGCACGTGGACGACCGGTGACGGAGCAACGGTTACGAGCACGGATCGGAGAGCTGTTCTTAGGAAGCTTAGTGAGCTTTGCTTGTGCCTTGTAGAACTCCTCATCTGGAGTTTCAGGGTTCGCAAGGATTGCTTTAAGACTTGCACGCTTAGCTGCGAACTTCTCGATGAGACGGACGCGCTTAAGGTTACGTTGGATTGCTGATTTTTTAGCCATGAGAAATTCTTTCTGTTATGCTTTAGCGGATGCGGCAGCTGCTTCTTCTTCGGCAACTTCAGCGCTTGTTTTACGGAACGGCATGCCGAAGAGGGCGAGAAGCTCGCGACCTTCTTCGTCATTTTTTGCGCTCGTGTTGATGCAGATATCCATACCAATAGTCGCTGTAGTGCCATCAGAACTAATTTCAGGGAAGATCGAGTGATCGGAGACACCTAGAGTGTAGTTGCCTTGACCGTCGAGCTTTGCAGGAACGCCACGAAAGTCACGAATCGCTGGAAGCGAGATTTGGATGAGACGGTTAAGGAACTCATACATGGCACGGCCACGGAGTGTTACTTTAACGCCAATCGGCTGACCTTCACGAAGCTTGAAGTTCGAGATACTAAGCTTCGCCTTAGTTGTCACAGGACGTTGAGCAGCGATCTTACCGATCTCCTGGTTCACGTAAAGGATGTGGTTCTTGTCATCAGTCGCGCTGAAGCCCGAATTGATGACGATCTTTTTGATCGAAGGAACCTGGTGCTTATTCGCGTAACCGAACTTTTTTGTAAGCTCAGGAACGACTTTTTCGGCGTATTGTGTTTTAAGTGCTGGTATTTGCATCGGAATTAAGTCGGATTTCTAGCCCGGCTAGGTTTTTAAATGGATTGACGATGTGATTCTGGAAAAATTGCGAGAAAATGAGTGATTTACTCAGCCTGGCAAGCTCCCTTTTAGTTAGTCTTCGCGTCGAACTTCTCAGCCAACACTACATTCGAGTAGTGAATCGGAGTTTCGCGCTCTACAGAACCGCCTTCGGGGTTCTCTTGAGACTTCGGGAGAAATTTAGTGATAAGATTGACGCCTTCGATCACGACAGATTGGCCAGCCTTAACTGACAACACCTTACCGCGTTTGCCCTTGTGAGAGCCAGAGATGACGACAACTTCTTGTTCGCGCTTGATTGTTTTAGCCATGATTAGAGGACCTCCGGTGCTAGAGAGATGATTTTCATGTATTTGGCACGGAGCTCACGAGCAACCGGTCCGAAAATACGTGTACCCTTGGGATTGCCATCGGGCGTAAGAATAACAACTGCATTGTTATCAAAGCGAAGGTAGCTACCATCGCCGCGGCGAATTGGAGCTTTTGTGCGCACTACTACAGCACGAACAACTTCACCCTTTTTAACGGACGAGTCTGTGGATGCGACCTTGATATTGCAGACGATTACGTCTCCAACGTCAGCTGTGCGCTTGTTTTGACCTAGACGACGGATCATTTCCGCTTCCTTGGCACCTGTGTTATCCGCGATAAAAACGCGGCTGTTCATCTGAATCATATCTAAATCTCCGTTATACGGTTAAAAGTAATAAACTTAGAGCTTATGCTTCGTCGCCAACCTTCGGTGCTCTTTCGAGAACCTTAGTCACGCGCCAGCGTTTGAGCTTACTAAGAGGACGAGTTTCCATGATCTCAACCTTGTCACCAAGGAAGCAGTCATTTGTTTCGTCGTGTACGTGAACCACTGTCTTACGCTTAATTTCCTTACGGTAAAGCGGGTGCGGGATCTTGTAGAGGTAAGTGACTTTGATTGTCTTGTCACCGGAACGGCTGGTAACTGTGCCAATCAGGGACTTACGGGAATTGCGTGTTGCTTCCATAATAATAGTCGTCTGTTAAGATTAAGCAGAGGCCGCAGCCAACTTCTTCTCTTTAAGAATGGTTTCGAGGCGCGCGATTTCGCGACGCAATTGAGTGAATTCGTGCGGGCGCTCAACTTGGCCAGTCTGCTTGCGCAGGCGGAGGTTGACGTGTGCGTCGTGCGTGTCGCGTAGCTTTTTTTCGATTTCTACTTCGGACATTTCGCGGATATCTTTTGTGGTGCTCATATTAAATGATTCCTTGTGTAATATTTGTTACGCTTAGTCTTCGCGAGTCACGAAGCGGCAGTGGAACGGAAGCTTGGTGTCAGCTAGGCGGAGAGCTTCTTGTGCAGCAGTCTGCGTGCAGCCTGCGATTTCAAAAAGCATTGTGCCGGGGCGGATCACAGCGACCCACTTTTCAACAGAACCCTTACCTTTACCCATACGAGTTTCAGCTGGCTTTTTTGTTACCGGTTTATGTGGGAAAACGCGGATCCAAACTTTACCCTTACGCTTGAGGCTACGAGTCATAGCGACACGAGCAGCTTCAATTTGTTGGGAAGTCATGCGACCACGAGTGAGGGATTGGATACCGAATTCGCCGAAAGCGAGCGCGTTACACGACTGGGCTGTTCCGTAGATGCGGCCAGTGTGAACTTTGCGGTATTTTGTGCGTGATGGAAGATATGCCATGGTTCGCTCAGTTTAAATGATTAAATATGTCTTAAGTGACGTGTGAATTAAGCTTCGCCTTCCTCAGGAAGACAGATCCAGCATTTCACGCCGATGAGACCATAGACCGTGCTTGCTTCGCTGAAGCCATAGTTGATATTAGCGCGAAGTGTCTGAAGAGGCACCTTACCTTGGTGTTGACGCTCTGTACGAGCGATATCAGCACCACCGAGACGACCACCACACTGAATACGGATACCTTCCGCGCCCATTCCCATTGTCGTCTGAACAGCGCGCTTCATCGCACGGCGGAAAGCGATACGACGCTCCAGTTGAAGGGCGACGTTCTCTGCTACTAGTTGAGCGGAGAGGTCCGGGCGTTTCACTTCCTGGATGTCGAGCATGATCTCCTTTTTGACGACCTTGTTCAGGCCATCCTTCAGTTTGTCGAGCTCTGCACCTTTACGGCCGATGACAACACCAGGACGCGCAGTGAATATCTTCACACGAATACGGCCAGAGGCACGCTCGATAAAGATACGAGGCACAGATGCGTAACGCAGATTGCTCGTTAGAAATTTACGAATTTCGTAGTCTTCTTTAATGAAGCCTGGAAATTCTTGCTTAGATGCATACCAGCGTGAATCCCAGTCGCGGGTTACTGCAAGGCGGAAGCCGGTTGGATGAACTTTCTGTCCCATAATAAAATCGGTGTCGTGTTAACTTAGGCTTCGTCTGTAAGGACGATACGGATGTTGCTTGTGGCCTTTTTGTAAGGATGCGCGGAACCGCGAGCTGCGGGGCGAAAACGCTTAAACGTAGGACCTTGCTCAACGACTGCAGACTCAATAGTGAGTGCATCCGATGATAGGTTGTTATTGTTTTCCGCGTTGGCGATTGCCGACTGAAGCGTTTTGCTGACGAGACGAGCTGACTTGCGCGGAATAAAGCGCAAGATTTCGACTGCTTCGGCAGCATTACGGCCTTGGATGGCACGGGTGATATCGCGCACCTTGCGGGGCGACATACGGGCGTATTTGGTATAGGCTTGGACCTGCATGAGATTCAGCTGTTTTGAAGTGTTTTTACGCGGGCAATGTCTCCCGCTTGAATGGTGGAGTCGTCGACCAGCTCAAGAATAAGTGCTGCGGAGCGGTCGCTTCTAGATTCGATAATAATCAATTCGCCGATCGATAGTGCACCGCGTGATACGCGGCATACCATTCCGAGGCGCATGCCTTGCTCTAGTCCGCCGTCAAGAATGACGACGTCTGCGGCAAGGGCAGGAACCACTGTCGAGACAGTGGCTGCGTTCGGGCTGTAGATCGACTCTTTGACGAAAGCGGGAACTTCCGCACGCACAACGCTACCGGCAACCAGTGCTCCGAAAAGGAACAGGCTAGCGAGCTTTGAGTGGCGTTGTGCGGACAAAAGGTGCATTACGTAATAAGAGGTTTACTTATTTACTGGCGGCCTGGTGGCCCTTGAACGTGCGAGTTGGCGAGAACTCACCAAGCTTGTGGCCAACCATATTCTCAGTCACATAAACGGGCAGAAAGCTGCGACCATTGTGGACGTTGAGGTTGAGACCGACGAAGTCAGGAGTGATCGTCGAACGACGAGACCAAGTTTGGATCGGCTTGCGATCGTTGCTGGCCTGAGCCACAGTTACCTTTTTGGCAAGATGCGGATCTACAAAGAAACCTTTTTTAATTGAACGAGACATAGCTAAGAGAGTTTACTTTTTTTTCTTGAGCTGACGACCGTTACGGCGAACGAGAATCTGCGAATTAGTTGGATTGGACTTCTTACGTGTCGGGAATCCCTTAGAGAGCTGACCCCAAGGAGACTGTGGGTGACCACCACCAGAAGTGCGGCCTTCACCACCACCCATAGGGTGATCGACAGGATTCATCGCAACACCACGAACGCGAGGGCGACGTCCGAGCCAGCGATTACGACCAGCCTTACCGAGGCTCTGTCCGCTGTGCTCATGATTGCCGACTTCACCGATCGTTGCACGGCAACGAGAGTTGAGAAAACGAATTTCACCGGAAGGCATCTTCACCGTCGCACGATCACCATCAATCGAAACAAGCTGAGCGGATTGACCAGCAGAGCGGGCGATTTGAGCGCCACGGCCTGGGTGCAATTCGATTGCGTGAATCTTAGTTGCTGGCGGGATCACTGCGAGAGGCATACTGAAACCGGGTGAGAACTCGACGCGTTCGCTGGAGTTGATGAGCTTGTCGCCAGCCTTGACACCACGAGGTGCTAGGATATAGCGCTTTTCACCATCCGCATAAGCGAGGAGAGCAATGTTAGCCGTGCGATTCGGATCATATTCGATTGCCTGCACGTTGGCTGGGATGTCCAGCTTATCGCGACGGAAGTCGATGATACGGTAAGCGCGCTTGTGACCACCACCACGACGACGAGAAGTGATACGGCCGTAGCAATTACGGCCCTTCTTCTTGTGGTTGTAAGTCGTGAGCTGACGCTCAGGCTTTTTCTTGGAGACGTCGGCCTTGTTTCGGATGAGGAAACGAGTGCCCGGAGTCAAAGGTCTGGATTTTACGAGTGCCATGATATTTAGGTCTCTTTCGTCTTAGACGAGTTCGATCTTATCTCCTTCCTTAAGGCTAACAATGGCCTTTTTCAGGCCACCTTTAGTGCCAGGACGACCACCACGGGAGCGGTCTGTCTTAGCTTTAGGCTTTCTGTTAAGAATGTTTACTTTGGTTACTGATACGTTGAATACCTTCTCCACTGCACGAGCGACTTCCTTGCGGTTTGCGCGAGGATTCACTTCGAAAGTGTATTGGTTCAAGTTAGCGGCAAGGTTTGCAGCTTTCTCAGTAACGCGGAATTCGCGTAGAATAGTATTTGCAATAATCATTACTTACTTCCGTTTGCACGAGCGATGATAGTTTCGATGCCCTTAGCGCTCACAATAATGTGGCGGTAGCGGACAACATCGAGAGTGCTGAGGTTACCTGCTTCAGCGAGGGAAAGTCCGTCGATGTTGCGAGCAGCCAGTGCAGCATTAGTTTCAAAAGCATCGTCGATGATTAACACCTTACCGTGCTTAGGTAGCACAGCGGTAAGAACCTTGTCGAACAGCTTAGTCTTAGGCTCTTTTACTTCGAAAGCCTCGATTACAGAAATACCACCGTCTGTTGCGCGATTAAAAAGCGCACGTCTGAAAGCAAGTGCCTTCATCTTGGTGTTAATCTTTTGTGAGTAATCGCGTGGCTTAGGTCCGTGCGCAACACCACCATGGCGTTGATGCGGAACGCGGCGTGAACCCTGACGAGCCGTGCCACTGCCCTTTTGACGGAAAAGCTTCTTACCAGAACCGCTCACTTCAGCGCGTGTCTTGGTGCAAGCATTGCCTTGGCGAAGATTCGCCTGGTGGGCGATGACTACCTGACGAAGAGCAGCGATGCCCTTATCGTCGGTGAAAGCGGGAAACGCTGAGAATTCCTTCTCTTCGCTCTTAGTCCCGTCAGCTGTGTATACATTAAGTTTCATCTTAGTATGTCCCTTCGATTACGCCTTATTGGCTTTTGTTTTAATCGCAGTGCGGACGGTGACAAGGCCACCACGTGAGCCAGGAATGCTGCCCTTAACAAGGATCAGATTCTTTTCGGCAATCACTTTAACAACTTCAAGGTTTTGAACAGTGCGCGAAACATCACCCATGTGACCTGGCATTTTCTTACCCTTGATAACGTGGCCGGGCCACTGACACATACCATAAGAACCACCACGACGGTGGAACATGGAACCGTGAGATGCAGGACCACCAGCAAAACCGTAGCGCTTCACAACACCTTGGAAGCCGCGCCCCTTAGTTGTCGCGATGACGTCAATTTTCTGGCCAGCTTCAAAGTGCTCAACTGTCAGCACATCGCCGAGGTTGATTTCAGTGTCACCATTAGTGCGGAACTCACTGAGTTCTGCAACCGGCTCAACTCCAGCTTTTTTGAAGTGTCCAAGAGCAGCCTTAGTCAGGCGGTGCTCCTTTTGCTGACGGAAGCCAATTTGAATGGCGTCATATCCGTCCTTCTCAGTCGACTTGACCTGTGTGACCGGGCAAGGACCTGCTTCGATGACAGTGACAGGAATCAAGCGATTTGCATCGTCGAATACCTGCGTCATACCTATCTTTTTACCAAGTAGGGCTATGTTCATAATACTAATAGGCAGGTGGAGCGGAATGCTCCGTTTGCGAGACCTGCGTTAGTGGTTAAAATAAAATGTGATTTATCGCTTCAGATGGGAAGCGAGCGACGGAAAAAAGAGTTAAATCCAAGCCCCGTCAACCCCCTATTTAGAAAAAATGCATTATTTTTTTAAGTGATGTACTTTAAACACTAAATAGTACGAAAGTCCGGGCTATATTAGGCTCGTCGACTTTTAACTCGATCCAGCCGAGACAGCATAAGAATACCCCGCATCATCGATCTATTCCCTACCCAGGGAAAGTTCCGCGAGTCACTCTGGAGGTATATCGGCAATGCCCTAGAGCCGCCACGCGTGAGCAGATCCCACATAATATATGAGACCTCCACCTATAAAACTTTCAACGCCGCGACATTCACGAAGCTCATTTAACTTCAGATCACCACTCAGGACACGAAAAGGCCCGCGCTCTTGCGAGCGCGGGCCTTTGAATAATTCAGTGACTCAATTAAACGTTAATTGAGATGTCAACACCCGCTGGGAGGTTGAGCTTCTTGAGCTCATCCACTGTGGCTGCTGTAGGCTCGATAATGTCGATCAAGCGCTTGTGCGTCCGGACTTCGAATTGGTCCATGGACTTCTTATTAACGTGCGGCGAACGGTTCACTGTGAGCTTGCCGATGTGAGTCGGAAGCGGCACAGGGCCGGAAACGCGTGCGCCTGAGCGCTTTGCTGTTTCAACGATGTCTGTTGCAGACTGGTCGATGACGCGATAATCGAAGCCTTGCAGGCTGATACGGATACGTGGTGAGCTCATATATTGTATTTGGTTTAGATTTTACTTATGTGATGTTTAAAACGGAAGAAGATTAAGAGTAGGATTACGAGTCAGATTAAGGCTCAAAAATACCGACGGCTAATATCTCCCACGAGTTGACGTTTCTAGAATTGTATTCACTACGTTCGACGGCACCTCTTCAAAACGCTCGGGCTCCATACTAAAGGAAGCACGGCCCTTGCTCAATGAACGCATGATCGTCGAATAGCCGAACATCTCCACTAAGGGAACGAGGGCCGAAATTGATATAAACGAGGGCTTCGCATTGATTTTCTGGATCTGCCCGCGGCGGCGATTCAAGTCGCCCATGATATCCCCCTGATAGTCTTCGGGGGTTTCGACTTCCACATGCATGAGCGGCTCCAACAAGATTGGACCTGCTGCAAGCATCGCTTCACGAAAGGCAAATATACCTGCCATTTTGAATGCGATTTCAGAGGAATCGACTTCATGGAATGAACCGTCGAAAAGTGTTACTTTGATATCTACCACTGGATAGCCCGCGACGGTGCCATTGCAGCTCGCCTCTTTAATGCCATCCATTGCGGGCTTGATAAATTCTTTGGGAATGACGCCACCGACAGTTTTGTCGATCACTTCAACACCTGCGCCACGCTCTAGCGGTTGGACCTTAATACGAACGTGGCCATACTGCCCCTTTCCTCCGGACTGGCGGACGAACTTGCCATCCCCCTCAGCGTTGGCGGTAACAGTTTCGCGATAAGCAATCTGTGGACGACCGGCTTCGGCTCCCACTTTAAATTCGCGAAACAGCCGGTCTCTAATAATTTCTAGATGCAGCTCCCCCATTCCGGCGATCAATGTCTGACCAGTTTCTTCGTCGGCGCTAACCACGAATGTCGGATCTTCTTCGGCTAGGCGTTGAAGCCCCAGCGCCATCTTCTCCTGGTCGGCAGTGGTCTTTGGCTCGATTGACATCGAGATCACTGGCTCTGGGAATGTCGGTGGCTCGATGCGCACATCATAACCCTTGGTGCAAAGTGTATCACCCGTCACGACATCACGCGCACCTACCAACGCGCAGATATCACCAGAATATGCAGTGTCAATATCCTCGCGGGCATCAGCCTTCATAACGAGGAGACGGGAAATGCGTTCGACTTTACCTGTGCGCGAATTGTGTAGCACAGAGCCTTTAGAAATTGAACCGGAGTAAACTCGGAAAAACACCAGCTTACCGACGTAGCCATCGTTCATCAGCTTAAACGCAAGGCCTGTCAGCTTTGCATTGTCGTCTGGTTTGATCTCAACCGGACGCCCCTTCGAGTCTTCGCCTTCCATCGGCGGCACATCCAATGGCGATGGTAAATAGTTAACGACTGACTCAAGCACAGATTGTACACCCTTATTCTTGAATGCGCTACCTGGCATGACGCCACAGAAACCGAGCGAGATCGTGGCAGTCCGGATGGCAGCACGAATATCGTCGGCAGTCAGCTCCTGACCTTCGAGATATTTATCAGCGAGGCCTTCGTCAAAGTCAGCGAGTGCTTCAATCAGCTTTTCGCGATACTCCTCAGCCTGATCGACATAGTCGGCTGGAATGTCAGTCACCTCGACTGTCATACCCGACTCATCAGCTGGATCATAAAGTGTCGCTTGCATGGAAGCGAGGTCGATGAGTCCCTTAAAGTCTTCTTCAGCTCCAATCGGAATGAAGATCGGATGTGCATTGGCGCCCAAGCGCTCACGCATGGTCTCAATTGCAGCGAAATAGTCCGCTCCGGTGCGGTCCATCTTATTGACGAATGCAATGCGCGGCACATTGTATTTGGTCATTTGTCGCCAGACCGTTTCGGACTGCGGTTGGACGCCGGCGACGGCGCAAAATACGCCGATTGCCCCGTCTAACACGCGAAGTGAACGCTCCACTTCGGCGGTAAAATCGACGTGTCCTGGAGTGTCGATAATATTGATCTGGTTCTGAATGCCGGCATAAGAGCCACACTGATTCGTCCAGTTACATGAAATTGCGGCGGAGGTAATTGTAATACCTCGCTCGCGTTCTTGATCCATCCAGTCCGTGACCGCGCTCCCTTCATGAACTTCGCCCATCTTATGGACGACGCCCGTATAGAAGAGGATACGCTCGGTCGTGGTGGTTTTGCCCGCGTCAATATGTGCAACTATGCCGATATTACGCGTATGCTCCAAGGGGAACTTACGCTTCGACGAGTTTACACTGGCTGACATAGTAGCGGACATTAAAATGGACTGGAAAAGAACGGGGGGTGAAGCAGGAACTGAAACTACCAGCGCAGGTGAGCAAATGCGCGATTTGCTTGAGCCATGCGGTGTGTTTCTTCCTTCTTCTTAACGATCGCGCCGGTGTTGTTGTAGGCATCGACGATCTCGTCAGCAAGTGCTTCGTTCATAGGAACGCCCTTGCGCTTGCGAGCAGCTCCGACCATCCAACGGAAGGCGAGGCTCTGCTGGCGCTCAAAAGATACTTCAACCGGCACTTGGTATGTCGCACCACCTACGCGGCGGCTCTTCACTTCAAGCTTAGGACGAACATTCTCAAGTGCTCCCATGATCAAATCGACTGGATCACCCTTGCCAACTTTTTCGCTTACACGCTCGAAAGCGCTGTATACGATACGTTGAGCAACAGTGCGCTTACCGCGCTCCATAATCATGTTAACGAGAGTGGTAACCACTACGCTATTATGGCGTGGGTCTGGAATTAAAGGGCGTTTAACGGCTTGTCTACGACGTGACATAATAAAATACGTTTAATGATTAATCCGTTACTTAGCGTCCTTAGGACGCTTAACACCGTATTTAGAACGGCTACGGCGGCGTTTTTCAACACCAACACAGTCAAGTGTGCCACGCACGATGCGGTAACGAACACCAGGAAGATCCTTCACACGACCACCGCGAACTAGGACGATGCTGTGCTCCTGAAGATTGTGGCCTTCATCAGGAATGTAAGCGATGACTTCGATTCCATTAGTAAGACGAACCTTTGCCACCTTACGGATAGCGGAATTCGGCTTTTTAGGTGTACGTGTCATGACTTGGACACAGACGCCGCGGCGGAAAGGATTAGCGCGAAGTGCAGGTGACTTCGTCTTCTCCTTCTGCACAATACGCGGATTGCGGACGAGTTGATTAATTGTAGGCATTGAAAATTTGAATCGCTGGATTTTGAGAAAGACGGCGAAAGTAGCGCTTTGAAAAAGCTGTGCAAGAATTATTCTTGATTTTTTTCGCGATCCGGTTGGCGATTTTTTATGATTGTTTAATTGAGAGATAAAAAGAGGCGAGCGGCATTTGATCCGCCCGCCTCTGTAAAGGATTGAAACGGATTAGCTAGCCTCTTCGCTTTCAGCGGCTTCGGCAGGTGCTTCAGCAGCTTCGGTGGTTTCAGCTGCGGCTTCAGCAGCCGCTTGTTCTTCTGGAGTCGGTTCTGGAGTCGGCTCTGGAGCTGGGATGGCAACGCCTTCCACTAGCTTTGCAGCTTCTTCTGGAGTCAACTGCACCGGCTCTGCACCGAGCGTGTCGATGCGGAGGTTACGGTAAACAGGCAGGCCTGTTCCAGCCGGAATGAGGTGACCCATAATGACGTTTTCCTTGAAGCCCTTGAGATTATCAACCTTGCCCAGTGTAGAAGCGTCGGTGAGAACACGTGTGGTTTCTTGGAAGGAAGCGGCAGAGATAAAGGACTCTGTCTCAAGAGACGCCTTGGTAATACCGAGGAGCACTGGCTCACCTTCAGCAGGCATGCCACCAGCATCTTCGATATGATCATTGGCGCTCATGAACATGAAGCGGTCAACTTGCTCACCCCAGAAGAAATCAGAGTCACCTGGATCGGTGATGCGGACCTTCTTGAGCATTTGCGAGATGATCACCTCAATGTGCTTATCATTAATCGAAACACCCTGGAGGCGGTAGACCTTCTGAATCTCAGCGATCAGGTAATCCTGAACAGCCGAGGGTCCGAGAATGTCGAGCACTTCGTGCGGATCGGCACCACCTTCAGTGAGGTGCTGACCACGATGGACCAAATCACCGACCTGAACGGTTAAGTGCTTACCGTGCGGAATGAGATGCGCTTCTTCTTGATCTGTTTCCGGATCAGTAACGAGGAGCTTCTTCTTGCCGCGAACAGTGCCATCCAGCGAAACGATACCATCGATCTTAGCCATTTCTGCAGCTTCCTTCGGACGGCGTGCTTCAAACAGCTCAGCAACACGCGGTAGACCACCAGTAATATCCTGCGTCTTGGACGCCTGACGTGGTGTCTTCGCAAGCATGGTGCCCGGTGCGATCTCGTCGTCTTCATTGACGGAGAGCTGCGCACCAGTCGGAATCGCATAGGTAGCGATCACCTTGCCGGCGTCGTCGATAATCTCGACTTGCGGGTTGAGGTCTTCCTTGTGCTCGATCACGACAGTCGCGATACGGCCAGTGGACTCGTCGAGCTCGCGCTTCACGGTGACCCCAGGGATCATTTCGTGGTAGCCGATACGACCAGCCTTCTCAGAGAGAATCGGAATATTGTGCGGATCCCACATGGCGAGGATGTCGCCCTTGTTGATCGAACCACCATCAGCAACGGTCAAAACCGAACCAACGATGATCTTGTAGACTTCGATTTCGCGATCGTCTTCATCCAGAATCTGGACGGAGCCAGTCTTGTTGAGAACGATGTTTGCGCCATCAGCAGTCTGCACGATGCGGAGGCCACGGTATTTAACCTTACCACCGACGCGGATCTTAATTTCAGGGTTCTTAAGCACACCACTCGCAATACCACCGATGTGGAATGTTCGCATAGTCAGCTGTGTGCCCGGCTCACCAATCGACTGAGCGGCGATGATACCAACTGCAGAACCACGTTCAACCATGGCGTTTGTCGCCGGATTGATGCCGTATTCGAGTGCAGTGATGCCGACCTTCTTACGAGTGGTGAGTGAAGAAAGAACCTTCACGCGCTCGATGCCCAGATCTTCGATCTGCTTAGCAGCTGCCTCGGTGATGAGCTCACCGTTCTTGACGAGGATCTCATCAGGACTCAGTGGGTTCTTAATATCGTTCGATGAGCAACGCCCTTCGATACGATCATACAGGCTGACAATTTCGTCGTCACCTTCGTAGATCGCATGCTTCCAGACACCGTCACGGTTGCCATCATCATATTCTTCGATGATGCAGTCCATCGCCACGTCACAGAGCTTACGAGTGAGGTAACCAGCATCCGCGGTTTTAAGAGCGGTATCGGCTAGACCCTTACGAGCACCGTGAGTCGAGATGAAGTATTCGAGAACGGATAGACCTTCACGGAAAGACGAGAGAATCGGACGTTCGATAATTTCACCAGATGGCTTGGCCATCAAACCACGAGTTCCGCATAACTGACGGACCTGTTGTTTGTTACCACGAGCACCTGAATCCATCATCAAGTAAACCGGATTCACTGAGTCCTTACCGCCATTGCTCTTCAATTCCTCGAATACAGCCTTAGCGATTTCGTCGGTGCAACCTGTCCAGATATCAATGATCTTATTGTAACGCTCACCTTCGGTGATGATACCCTTGCCATACTGGCCTTCGACTTCGTCAATACGCTTACGAGACGCAGCAACAATTGCTGGCTTGGTTGGCGGGATGATCATGTCATCGATACCGATGGAGACACCCGCACGAGTCGCAACCTTGAAGCCGACGTCCTTAAGGATGTCGAGCGTCTCAACAGTACGAACGCGGCCGACAGTCTTGTAAGTCTGAAGAATCAAATCACCCAACTTGCTCTTAGGCACTGGGAAGTTGATAAACCCTAGCTCGTTTGGCCAGATGGTGTTGAAGACCACACGACCGACCGTGGTGCGAATAATCTTCTTGGTGGTGTTACCGTAAGGTGTTTCTTCCTTACCAAAGTCAGGATTGATGTAGTTGATCCAATCGTGGTCCTTGAACGCACCATCAGCGACGGCGGTTTCCACTTCGTCAGAGCTGACGAGCATGGACAGACGCTTGCCTTCGACTGGCTTAACCGGTGGGTCAAGCGTGAGGAAGTAAGAACCTAGGACGATGTCCTGCGAAGGAGTCAAAATCGGCTTACCACTGGAAGGTGAGAAGATATTGTGCGTCGCCATCATCAGAGTCTTCGCTTCCATCACTGCTTCGAGTGATAGAGGAACGTGGACCGCCATTTGGTCACCATCGAAGTCAGCATTATAAGCGGTGCAAACGAGTGGGTGAACACGGATCGCATTACCTTCAATCAATACGGGCTCGAAGGCCTGAATGGAAAGACGGTGCAAAGTAGGCGCACGATTCAACAGAACCGGATGTCCCTTTGTGACTTCTTCAAGAATATCCCAAACTTCTGGAGACTGCTTCTCGATCATCTTACGCGCACCACGAACAGTGTGCACGAAGCCGAGCTCTTTGAGGCGGCGGATGATGAATGGCTCGAAAAGAACGAGTGCCATCTTCTTAGGAAGACCACACTGGCTGAGCTTCAGCGTAGGACCAGAAACAATCACCGAACGACCGGAGTAATCAACGCGCTTACCGAGCAGATTCTGACGGAAGCGACCTTGCTTACCTTTAAGCATGTCGGAGAGTGACTTCAGTGGGCGATTACCCGCACCAGTGACTGCACGACCGTGACGACCATTATCGAACAGCGCATCCACAGCTTCCTGCAGCATGCGCTTCTCGTTATTAATGATCACGTCTGGTGTCTTCAGTTGAAGCAGGTTCTTCAGACGATTGTTACGGTTGATCACACGACGGTAAAGGTCGTTCAAATCGGATGTAGCGAAACGGCCACCTTCAAGCGGCACCAACGGACGTAGATCTGGTGGAATGACAGGCAGGACTTCGAGAACCATCCACTCTGGACGAGTGCCGGACTCCATGAAGCCTTGAATTGTCTTCAGACGCTTGGAGAGCTTCTTCTTGATCTGCTTCGAACGAGTCGCGTGCATTTGCTCATGGAGCTCTGCAACTGTGGACTCTAGTTCAACGCGTGCCAGAGCATCGCGAACACCAGCCGCACCCATCTTTGCGACGAAGGAATCATCACCATACTCGTCCTGAGCTTGGAGATACTCCTGCTCGGTAAGGAGCTGACGCTCTTCGAGTGGAGTCTTACCCGGATCGATCACGAGATAGTTCTCGTAATAGATGACGCGCTCAAGATTACGCGCAGTGATGTCGAGGAGAAGACCGAGACGACTCGGCATGCTCTTCAAAAACCAGATGTGAGAGACTGGAACGGCGAGTTCGATATGCCCCATGCGGTCGCGACGAACGCGAGACACGGTCACTTCGACACCACAACGGTCGCAGATCACACCCTTATATTTGATACGCTTGTATTTACCACAAGCGCACTCGTAGTCACGCACAGGACCGAAGATACGCTGGCAGAAAAGACCACCTGGCTCCGGTTTGAATGTGCGGTAATTAATCGTCTCGGGGTTCTTCACCTCACCACGGGACCATTCACGAATGGCCTCGGGGGAAGCGACAGAGATGCCGACTTGATCGAAGGACTTGGTGGCTTCATAGCCAAGAATGTCGCGTGCTACTTCAGTGCTCATTAATAAAAACCTTTTTTGAAATTTGCGTTTAAACGATACTCTTAGCAGGTCGCATCAAGCACAGTGCTCGATGTGAACTTACCGTCGGAGCTGAGACGAACGTCAAGACAGAGACTCTGAATTTCCTTCATCAAAACGTTGAACGATTGAGGCGTGCCGGCGTGCAAGCTATTGTCACCCTTAACGAGTGATTCATAGATGCGTGTTCGACCTGCAACATCATCGGATTTAACAGTGAGGAGCTCCTGCAATGTGTATGCAGCGCCGTAGGCCTCAAGTGCCCAAACTTCCATCTCCCCGAAACGCTGACCTCCATACTGCGCCTTACCACCGAGCGGTTGCTGGGTAATGAGGGAGTAAGGACCAACCGCACGAGCGTGGATCTTGGATGACACGAGGTGATTGAGCTTCAACATATACATGTATCCAACCACAACCTCTTGAGCGAGTGGCTCACCGGACTGACCATCGAAGAGAACACTCTTACCAGTCGTCGGCAGGCCTGCTTCGTCTAGATACTCGCGGACACGTGATTCACTGATGCCGTCAAACACTGGAGTCGCCACCTTGATGCCGAGCTTCTTACAAGCCCAACCGAGGTGAGTCTCTAGAACCTGTCCAACATTCATTCGAGAAGGAACACCCAGTGGGTTCAAGCAAATCTCAACTGGAGTGCCGTCTGGCAGGTGTGGCATGTCTTCTTCAGGAACAACCTTAGCGACAACACCCTTATTACCGTGACGACCAGCCATCTTATCGCCGACCTGCATCTTACATTTCTTAGCGATGTAGACCTTAACACTCTTAACAACGCCTTGATCTGCATCTTCACCAGACTCAACACCTGTGATCTTACGCTCACGGTCGTAGTCGAGCTCATCGAACTTGCCTTGGTAGTTGCTGACGATCTCCATGATCTTGATCTTCACCGGTGAAGGATCGATCTCGATGTGCTTGGAGACAGCTGCAAGGCGACGAAGTAATGTCTTCGTGATCTTGCGATTTGCAGGGATGATGATTTCATCTGTGTCGCCATTCTTGACGTCTAGAGGAATCTTTTCTCCCAACAGGATGTTAGACAGCGCTTCAGTGAGATCTTCACGGAGCTTATCACTCTGCGAGCGATACTCTTCATTGATCTTCTTAATCTGACGACGACGATCAGAAGCGGAAAGCTCTTCTGGCTCACCATCGACACGGGCCGAAACCTTGATGTCCATGATGATACCGCGAACGCCTGATGGCACCACGAGCGAAGAATCCTTCACGTCAGCCGCCTTCTCACCGAAAATCGCGCGAAGCAGTTTTTCTTCCGGAGCGAGCTCAGTTTCAGACTTCGGAGTGATCTTACCGACGAGAATATCGCCAGGCTTCACTTCCGCACCGACACGAATGACACCATCGTGGTTGAGGTCCTTGAGAGCCTCTTCACCCACATTAGGAATATCGCGTGTAATTTCTTCAGGTCCAAGCTTCGTATCACGGGCAGTTACTTCAAACTCGTCCACGTGGATCGAGGTGAAGATGTCGTCCTTAACGATCTTCTCAGAGATAAGAATCGCATCCTCGAAGTTATAACCATTCCACGGCATGAACGCCACGAGAATGTTACGGCCGATTGCAAGCTCACCGTCATCCGTAGACGCACCGTCCGCGATCACGTCGCCCTTCTTCACGGGCTGCCCCTTAGCGACGATTGGCTTCTGATTGAAGCAAGTGCCGGCATTCGAGCGCATGAACTTACGTAGGTTGTAAACGAAGATGCCCTTCTTCGCATCTGTAACCAACTCCTTCATTTTCGGAATTTCTCCATCCGAAGTCAGTACGATGCGGTTGGCGTCAACTGAAGCAATAATCCCGTCGATGTCTGCGATTTCGACTGTCTTCGAGTCGATCGCAACACGGCTTTCAATCCCGGTGCCAACAAATGGCGCCTCCGATTGAAGCAATGGCACACCTTGACGTTGCATATTCGACCCCATCAGCGCGCGATTCGCATCATCGTGCTCAAGGAACGGAATGATACCGGCAGCAACCGAGATCAGCTGCTTTGGAGATACGTCCATGTAGTTCACGTCTTTACCCTCAACTTCGAGGACCTCATCACGCTTACGGCATGTGACGCGGCCAATGAGGTTGCTCTTGTCGTCGAGTTCGGAATTCGCCTGCGCAATCATGTGCGGCTCTTCTTGGTCGGCGTTCAAGTATTCGACTTCATCAGTTACGTGACCATCCACAACCTTACGGTATGGAGTTTCAATGAAACCAAATTCATTGATGGTGGAGTAAAGTGATAACGAGTTAATCAGACCGATGTTCGGGCCTTCCGGTGTTTCAATCGGGCAAATACGACCGTAGTGAGACGGGTGTACGTCACGCACTTCGAAACCAGCACGCTCACGGTTCAAACCACCGGGTCCAAGAGCGGACAAACGACGTTTGTGTGTGAGCTCAGCAAGCGGATTAATTTGGTCCATGAACTGAGAGAGCTGACTACGCGCAAAGAAATCGCGAATAACAGTGCTCAAAGCCTTCGGATTGATCAGCTTCTGTGGAGAGATCGAGTCAACACTTTGATCATAAAGTGTCATACGCTCTTTAACGAGGCGTTCTGTGCGAGCTAGGCCGACACGACATTGGTTAGCAAGAAGCTCTCCCACTGTGCGCACCCGGCGACTTCCCAAGTGGTCAATGTCGTCGAGCATGCCGTCACCACGCTTGAGACGTGTGAGATACTTAGTCGCTTCAACTACGTCTTCAGCGCTGATCACGCGGAAGTCCAAATCGGTGTCCATCGCAAGCTTCTGATTGAGCTTGTAACGGCCCACCCGGCCCAAGTCATAACGACGTGGATCTTGAAACAGACGTTTGAGCAATGCCTTGGCATTTGCAGTTGTGGGGGGCTCACCCGGGCGAAGGCGCTTGTAGATGTCCTTAAGCGCTTCTTCTTCGTTCTGGGTCGGGTCCTTCTTGAGGCAACGAATGATGGCACCATCATCGACAGTTGTGTCAATCGTCGTGACCTTCTTCAAGCCAGCCTTTGCGAATGATCGGACAATCGTCTTAGTGAGCGGTTCAAACGCACGTGCAAGCACCACGCCCTTATCCGCATCAACGATGTCTTCGGTGAGCACGAGATTCGAAACTGAGTCACGCTTCAACGCCTCAGTGACGGTAATCTCATCCAACTCATAGAAAAGGTTAAGGATGTCTGCATCAGAACTGTAACCCATCGCACGCAGCAGTGTGGTGAGCAGGAACTTACGACGACGACGACGACGGTCGAGATAGACATACAGAAGATCGTTTTGATCGAACTGCACTTCGAGCCACGTGCCACGGTCTGGAATAATGCGGAAGGCATGTAACACCTTGCCGCTGGTGTGTACGCTTTCTTCGAAAGCGATACCAGGCGAGCGGTGTAGTTGGCTAACAATAACGCGCTCGGCGCCGTTAATGATAAAAGAACCGCGCTCGGAGATCATCGGCAATTCGCCCATGTAGATCTCTTCGTCCTTGATGTGGTCCTCTTCGCGGAGGCGAAGTTTCACATACAACGAAACAGAGTAAGTAACACCCTCGCGGATCGCTTCGATCTCCGTTTCGCGTGGCGGCGTTGCAGTATAGCTAACATATTCGAGATGGCAGCGACTGTCATAACTCTCAATGGGAAACACCTCGGAAAATACGGCTTCGAGGCCCACTTGTTTACGTTGCGTAGGAGCCAGATCCATTTGAAGGAATTCCATGAAGGAATCGATCTGATTTTCAATCAGATTGGGTGGCTGGATAACTTCCTTGAGCTTACCGAAATTAATGCGTTTTGACATAGAGCGGATGTCCGATGACGGTTAAAAAGAGTGTGAGACTAACATGTGCCGACTGATGGACGGCGAAAAGACAAAAACAGCTAGGCGAGGCTCATCCGATTTTGATGAGCTCACCTAACTGTGAAAATTGTGGGCTATTGAATATAAGCTGGGATCAGTATCCGATTACTTTAATTCGACCTTAGCACCTGCAGCTTCGAGCTTCTTCTTGATCTCTTCAGCTTCGTCCTTAGTTGCACCTTCCTTAACGGGCTTAGGTGCACCTTCAACGAGGTCCTTAGCTTCCTTCAGACCGAGGCCTGTGATAGCGCGGACTTCCTTAATGGAAGCGATCTTGTTGTCACCAGGAGCGACGAAGATGACGTCAAATTCGTCTTTTTCTTCAACAGCTTCTGCAGCAGCAGCACCGCCAGCAGCGGCAACAGCGACAGGAGCAGCAGCGCTTACGCCCCACTTCTCTTCGAGTGTTTTAACGAGATCTGCCACTTCGAGCACAGTTTGTGCTGAGAGGAAATCGATTACTTGTTCTTTTGTGATATCTGCCATGATGTTATACCTTTCAATTGGTTAGCACCCCAAGTGTTGGGATATTTAAGAGGAGAGATCCTCCTAACCGGATTATTTTGGTTATTTTAAGGCCGCCCAACCGAAGGATGAACGACCAGAAATTGATTTGAAAACTACTCGCCGTCTTTTTCGGCCTTGGCCTGAAGAGCGAAGAGTAGGCTTTGCGGAACAGCGTTGAGCACACGGACGAATCCGGTCGCAGGCTGCGTAAGAAGTCCGAGAAGTTGAGCTCGGAGCGATTCGAGTCCTGGAAGTTTCGCCAATACAGCGATCTCTTCCTTTGTTAGTGCCTTCTCGTTAAGGATGCCGGCTTTGACGTCGATCTTTTCCTTTTTCTTGAAGAATGCACCAATTACCTTAGCGACTCCGGATGGGTTTTCACCACCGACGATGATTGCAGTTTGACCCGTCAAGTGCTCACTGAGATCAGGAAGTGACTTGGCGGCGGCTGCGACACCGAAAATGCTGTTTTTGACAACGTGGAATTCAGCGTTGTGCTCTGCAAGAGAGGCACGCAATTCTGCGATTTCTTCCACGGTGATGCGCTCGTAATTAGCGAGGTATACGTAATCGGATTTGTTGAGGTGTTCGTTCACCTCTTCAACAAGATATTGTTTTTCTGGTCTCATGTGATGTCAGTCTCCCTTAGCTCTTGTTATAAGATGCAGCGTCAACGCCGATCCTTGGGCTCATGGTCGAACTCAATGCGAGCGACTTGATGAACTTACCAGTGGCGCCTTGAGGACGTGCGTCATTGAGGGCATTGATTGCCGCCTCAGCATTGTCCACGATTTGCTCTGGTGTGAAGGAGCGCTTGCCCACGACGATGGCGACATTTGCAGTCTTATCCATCTTGAACTCAACGCGGCCCGCTTTGACGAACTTGATGCCTTCAGCAACGTCGTCAGTCACAGTACCGGACTTTGGATTCGGCATGAGGCCACGAGGTCCCAGCACTCGAGCAACCTTACGGACGCTCTTCATGGCACTGGTTGTCGAGATCGCGACATCGAAATCTGTCCATCCACCGATTACCTTTTCGATAAGATCATCGAAGCCGGCTTCGTCTGCGCCCGCTGCAATCGCTTCTTCAGGGTTTTCGGTGAACACGATAACACGAACAGTCTTACCACTACCGTGAGGAAGCTGAAGAGTGCCGCGCACCATTTGATCACTCTTGCGAGGATCGACCGTAAGATTTGCGTAGAGCTCAACGGTTTCGTCGAACTTCGCCTTCGGTAGTTTGTTTAGTAACGCAGACGCTTCTGCGACCGGATAGGTCTTCTCCAAGTCAACCATTTCGGCTGATTGGCGATAGCGTTTGCTTCCCTTGATTTGCTGGGTGGCCATAGTATTTATATTGTGTGGTTAAAAAATTATCCCGCGACCTCAAGTCCCATCGAACGAGCTGTGCCCGCGATGATCTTGAAAGCTGCTTCCTCATCAGATGCATTCAGATCGTTCTTTTTGATCTCAATGATTTCGAGGATTTGCTTGCGTGTGACGGTCCCGACTTTGTCGCGATTCGGCACACCCGATCCCTTTGCGATACCGGCAGCCTTCTTAAGAAGGACAGCTGCTGGTGGAGATTTCAGGATGAAACTGAAGGAGCGATCGGCGTAGACTGTAATGACAACAGGTAGGATCATGCCCGCCTGGTCTTTAGTCTTCGCGTTATACTCCTTACAGAAGCCCATGATGTTTACACCCTGCGCACCGAGAGCTGGACCAACCGGAGGGGCTGGATTAGCTGCACCTGCTGGCAGTTGTAAGCGAATTTGTCCTATTACTTTTTTAGACATGGCTGTTTAGCTTTCTTCTGTTCTCTGGACTTGCCAGTATTCAAGTTCAACAGGCGTGAATCGCCCGAAAATAGATACGGAAACCTTTAACTTACCCTTATCAGGGTCGATTTCCTCGATTTTGCCAACTAGATTCATAAATGGACCATCGTTGACCTTAACCATTTCACCGATCTCGTATTCGATCTTAGGCTTTTCTTTGCCCTCGGCTTCCTGGACTTGGTTGATGATGCGCTCGATCTCGCTCTGCTTGAGAGGGTTCGGGCGGTCACCACCAACGAAATTAATGACACCATGGCCTTCGCGAACGAAATACCAAGGCTTTTGCAACAAGTTGCCGTCGTCATCATACAGGCGCATATTAACGAAAATATAGCCCGGATAAAATTTGCGCGTAATGGTCTTCTTCTTGCCGCTCTTTACTTCTGAAACGGTCTCGGTAGGCATGAGCACCTCAAAGACATAGTCTTCCATCTCTTCGATCGCGATGAACTTATCTAGGTACTTCTTGGCCTTGCCCTCTTGATTAGAGAGAGTTTGGACAGCGAACCAATTGGGGCCTGAAAATGAATTAGACATATTTACGTCTGGATCTTAAAAAATTAAAGGTGCCTGAGATCGATATTGATTTGGCGACACGCTACTGAACCCAAGAGGTTAGCAGATCGACACCATTCATGAGCGAAAAATCGGTCAGCGCAATAAAGGAGCCAAGGATTGCAGTCGCAACAAGAACAACGATTGTCGAATCACGTAATTCAGTCTTACTCGGCCACGTGGCCTTTTTGAGCTCGGTAATCGTCTCCTTGTAGAAAAGACGAATGCTGGTGAATGGATTTTTCATTTGATGTAAAAATGGCAGGAGAGGAGGGACTTGAACCCACAACTTACGGTTTTGGAGACCGTTGCTCTACCAATTGAACTACTCTCCTGTGGTTTTTCAACTATAGTGCTGTTTAAGACAGTAAAGCCGAGAGCCCTTGTAGGGCCCTCGGCAGAAACTGGAATCGATCTAGCTTAGATTATTTAATGACTTCAGTCACACGTCCGGCACCGATGGTACGGCCACCTTCGCGAATCGCGAAACGTTGACCTACTTCCATCGCAATCTTCTTACCAAGATCAATAGTAACGGTAAGATTATCGCCAGGCATGACCATCTCAACGCCCTCTGGGCACTTGATGATACCAGTGACATCGGCAGTGCCGAAGAAGAACTGCGGACGGTAGCCGTCGAAGAATGGTGTGTGACGACCGCCCTCTTCCTTAGTTAGGACATACAGCTCAGCAAGACCAGTCGTGTGCGGAGTGATTGAACCTGGCTTAGCGATCACGTGACCACGCTCAATGGATTCCTTATCAACACCACGAAGCAGGATACCAACATTGTCGCCAGCTTGACCTTGATCGAGCTGCTTGCGGAACATTTCAACACCTGTAACAGTTGTCTTCATTGTGTCACCAAGGCCGACGATTTCGATTTCTTCGCCAACCTTAACAACACCACGCTCGATACGACCTGTAGCAACTGTTCCACGACCTGTGATCGAGAAAACGTCTTCAACAGACATAAGAAGTGGCTTGTCAGTTTCACGAAGAGGCTCAGCAACATCACTGTCGATCGCATCCATAAGCGCTGTGATCGCTTCAGCGCCACCAGGCTTACCTTCAAGAGCTGCAGTTGCAGAACCGCGCACGATGGTGATATCATCACCTGGATAGTCGTACTTGGAAAGGAGGTCACGGACTTCCATCTCAACGAGCTCAAGAAGCTCTTCGTCGTCAAGCAGGTCGACTTTATTAAGCCATACCACAATAGTAGGAACACCAATTTGCTGAGCAAGAAGGATGTGCTCGCGCGTCTGTGGCATAGGGCCATCAGAAGCAGAAACAACCAAGATCGCGCCATCCATTTGAGCCGCACCTGTAATCATGTTCTTGACGAAGTCAGCGTGACCTGGGCAGTCAACGTGTGCGTAGTGACGCTTTTCTGTTTCGTATTCGACGTGCGCAACAGCAATCGTGACAGTCTTAGTCGCGTCACGAACAGTGCCGCCCTTTGCGATGTCTGCATAAGACTTGAACTCAGCAAGTCCCTTGTCTGCTTGAACCTTGAGGATCGCAGTCGTTGTGGTTGTTTTACCGTGGTCAATGTGGCCAATAGTGCCGACGTTGACGTGTGGTTTAGTTCTTTCGAATGTTTCCTTAGCCATGATTGATGTGATTTAGTGTTAAGAGATTGTGATTATGTTTATACTGGAGCCCTCGAGCGGAATCGAACCGCCGACCTCATCCTTACCAAGGATGCGCTCTACCACTGAGCTACAAGGGCGCACTAGCAAAGACTATGTAAAGAGCTATTTTCACCTCCCACGCGGACAGCGTGGAAAATGAAAGTCCGCGAAAATGCTCCCCACTACTAGACCCGTCAACACTTAATTCAAAAAAAACAGCACTACTTTTAAGCCTCTCATTTACAGGCATTTCGCCTACTAAAAAGCGGTGAAAAGCCGTTCACCATTAGGTAACTCATTGCAGCGATCAGAATTACAGACGGCCCACTCGGCGGATCTAGCGAAGAGCTTAGCCCCAAGACCACAAAAACGAAAGCGATATTGAGCAAGGTCGCCACAAACAGCATGCGCCATAAGCGGTCTCCTCCCCCATCCGCTCCGACTGCACGCATCGCAGCCACGGCGGCGACGAGACCCAAAGAGCAAGGCCTGCTGGCTAACCAAGACTTCGGCGAGACTCGACAACAAGCCAGCGCCAACAATTGAAGTAAAATCGGCAAGCGTTTCGACCGAACTACTGCCCCAACCCAAATGCTGCATGCACCACACGTGTCGCTACTTCAGCATCTTTTGGGTCGATGCCCACTGAAATCTTAATCTCGGAGGTGCTAACCAACTGGATATTGATACTCGCATCGGCGAGTGCATCAAAGAGCTTAGCCGCGACACCAGAGTGCGAGCGCATACCAACGCCGACCACGGATACCTTGGCAATATCGTTGGCTTCGAACAATTTGCCGCTCGCTTCGTCGGGGAATGACTCCGTAACGACCTTCTCGGCGCGATAGATATCTTCACGCGGCACAGTGAACGTCATGTTCGCCTTACCATCACGACCGATATTCTGCACGATCATATCGACGCTGATATTCGCATCCGCCAAGGCTTTGAAAAGCTTAGCAGCCGTGCCCGGGCGATCCGGTAAATCACTGGCAACGATCTTTGCCTGGTTTTTATCAAGTGCGACACCGCTCACGACGACGTCTTCCATAGAGGCTGCTTCTTCTTTCACGATAGTTCCTGGGTTATTGTTAAAACTGGAGCGGACTTCAAATATGACATTAAACTTTTGCGCAAACTCGACAGCGCGGTTTTGCATGACCTTCGAACCACTGCTGGCGAGTTCGAGCATTTCTTCATAGGAAATCTCATCGAGCTTGGTCGCATTTGAGACGAGCCGCGGGTCTGCAGTGTAAACGCCATCCACATCGGTGCAGATCTGGCAAAGGTCGGCGTTCAGCGCCGCCGCGATCGCAATCGCACTGAGATCAGAGCCACCACGACCGAGCGTAGTGATCTGACCATCGGCCGATTGACCTTGAAAGCCGGCTAAAATGACCACCTTGCCCGCATCAAGCTGGGCTTGGATATCGCCACCTGAAATACTGGTGATGCGTGCACGTGTGTGTGCCGGATCAGTCAAAATACCCGCCTGCGCACCGGTGCGAGAAACTGCTGGCACATCTAAGGCATGCAACGCCATCGCCGTCAGAGCGATGGTCTCTTGTTCACCGACGGTAAGGAGCATATCCATCTCACGCTCGTCTGGGGTCGGGTTGAGTGCCTTCGCGCGAGCGATCAGATCGTTGGTCACCCCTGAACGAGCCGACACCACGACAATCACTTGATTGCCAGCATCACGGGTTTCCTTAACCCGACGGGCGACATTCTTGATGCGATCGACATCGCCAACCGATGTGCCGCCATATTTTTGAACGATGAGTGCCATTTTTTTGAAAAGCTGACGAAGCGCGAGTAGCGCGGAGATGGTGAATCGGAACGATTTGCCCCGAAGGGGTGAGTGAAGTGGGTGCCCTTTGGGCAACTGAAGGAACAAATTTAAAAAACCTGTTCCGAGGAACGAAGTGACGACAAGACAGGGCGCGGAGCGAACCAGAACAAATAAAGAGTGATAGAGAACCGAAGGGAATACTAGGGATGACAAGTTTCAAGACCAGACTTTCGCCCTTGATCGAGAAATACCGATCCCTAGCAGGCTCATCTCCACACTATAGCTACTCAAATCGACAGATCCCGGCAAAGTCATACAATCTAAATACTGACGCTACCCAACGCTCAGGTCTGATCGCAAACCCACCTTTTACGCCTGACTAATAGCTCGGCTCGAAGATGCGCAAGCTCACTGGTGTCTCAACGACCACGGATTCAGCAATTAGTGTCGCCTTGGCAGCCGCCACCGAGGTCTCATTACTTTCATGCGTAGTCAGCATAATCAGAGCCGTGCCGTCCGTCAGTTCTTTCTGATTAACCGTCGCAAAACTGATATGGTGCGCGGCGAGAATGTTCGAGATCTTCGCCAACACGCCTTTTTCGTCCTTCACATGAACTCGCAAATAATAGCGCCCAGTGAGTTCCGCAGGAGCCGCCAGTTCCAGTCCATCCGCAAGTTGCCGGTAGAGCACTTCATCTTCCTCCGAGATAACTGGCCTCGGCGCACCCTGAATCATACAGACCGCATCAGCGATATCACTAATCACAGAACTAGAGGTCGCATCCTGCCCAGCACCACGACCAATCAAGACAGTCGTGCCGACCACATCGCCAGTCACACTGACGCCGTTATAAACTTCATCGACGCCTGCGATCACCTCGCTCTTGCCGATCAATGCCGGGTGTAAACGCACGGACAATTTGTTCGCCTCAAAGTCACGAGCAATCACAGCGAGCAGCTTGATCTTATAGCCCAGCTCACCGGCGATTTCGATGTCTGTGCCTGAGATTTCACGGATACCTTCGCAAATAATCTCATCGAGCTTCACCCATTTACCGTGCGCCAGAAAAGCGAGAATAACTGCCTTGTGCGCCGCATCGATCCCATCGAGGTCGAGTGCTTCATCGGCTTCGACGTAGCCGAGCTGTCGCGCATCACCGAGCGTCTCTTCAAAACTTAGCCCCTCACGCTCCATGCGTGTAAGAATGTAGTTGGACGTGCCATTGAGGATACCGAAGATCAGCTTAAAGCGATTCGCCACCAAGGCCTCACGGATGGTCTTGATGATTGGAATGCCACCTGCAACCGATGCCTCGTAAAAATAGTGTCCGCCATTTTCATGTGCGATTTTGAACAACTCTTCGCCATGCTCGCAGACCAGTGCCTTATTCGCAGTCACCACGACTTTACCCTGCTTGAGCGCACGGCGGGTTAGCTCGAGCGCCTCACCCGTGCCGCCCATCATCTCACAGACAATATCGATCTCGGAATTGTCAACCACTCGCGACGGATCGGTTGAGTAGCACTCAGCCGGCACCGCCACCTCGCGCTGCTTGGAGGCATTCTTCACCACCACTTGGGTGATATCGAGTTGAGCGCCGAGGCGAAACTCCAGAGCTTGGCGGTTCTTCTCGATATTTTTCCAGACCCCTTGGCCGACGACGCCGAAACCAAGAAGACCGATGCGAATGATGCGTTTTTGAGACATACTAAGAGTGAGAGTGAGCCTTCGGCTAGTGAGAGTGAGTGAAAGTGGTGAGTGCAGCTATTCGCCCGAAGAACTAGGGAGCGCAATCCGCGATGCGCGAAACAATCCAGACAACATGAGGCGTGATAAGTTTCAAGGGTGAAACAGACATTCCTGTCTATCTATCGCGAAACAGACTTTACGACTGACGCCTACAACTGCTGCAAATCCTCGACCAGCACCCGCTTCTCGTGTTCGGAGCCGGGAAGAAAGTAGGCTGAGACCACACCAAGCTCCACACGAACGATGACGATCCCCTGCCCTTCGACTTCGAACGAGCCATCCTCTTCGGCGAAGGCCGCTCCAAGTAGATTCTCCGAAGTGTCCATGATCAGATTGTTCGCATGCCAAGCGACGTAGCCATCCCAACTAGTGGGCTCTGCCGGCGTTGATGCTACTGCTGCTTGCGCCTGAAGGTAGCGATTTTTAGCTTCAACAGATTCTTGAGCCAACACGACATACGAATTGTAATGCTGCTGGACTACCTTTAACCAATCCAGCGTAACGTCAATCTGCTGAAACGCCTCATCATCCACGCCACTAGAACGCGCAACCAATGCCTTATTATCCGCCGTCATCTTATCTGCGATAAACTTCAAGCCACGCTCTAAATTGTCCCATTTGATCGAGGCGAATAGATACTTATACTCTTTGAACAGCACCGCATCGCTCTGGTATTTCCGCAGACGATTATTACCCAAATCGACATCCTCAACACGGACTGCAGGAAACTGCGCACGCAAGGTGCCCATGGATGCTTCGAGCTTCATCGCATCGACCGGCGACATGCCCTCGATGGCACTCACTCCTACTGAGTCTTCAACCCGCCCAGTGATCTTATTTTCAAACAGCTCGCGCTGACGCATTAGTCGCCCACGCGCAACATCACTCAACGCTGAGACGATCAATACCTCTACAGCACTGATACTCTCTGGCGGCAAGCCATCAAAACGCAAAATACCAGACGTCTTCAGCACCGCCTTAGCCACTGTAACGTCGCGCTTCACTGCGGCCGTCGGTTTCGACGGAGCATCCGAACACGCGCCCAGAAAAAAGAGAGACACAAAAACAGACGAAAGAGAAAACAGGCGAAACAACATAACGGCGCAGATAAAAACTAACTTTCCGAAGCACATCAACTCATTGCGCCGGCCCCCTACTTTTTAAAACTATTTTCCGTACCCTGAAGCATGCGGGAAATATTTGAGCGGTGTCGCAGCACGATTAGCACGCCTAAAACGACCCCCAGCGTCAAACGCGGATCTCCAGAGCCATACAGCCAATAAGCGCTGATTGGCAAACTCACCGCAAATAAGATCGAGGCAATTGCAACCATGCGGATGGTAAAATAAATCGCTGCCCAAGCGGCCACACCGAGCAGTAAGACTATCGGCATAATCGCCACCAATCCGCCCATGGTCGTGGCGACACCCTTGCCGCCTTTAAATTTCAAAAAGACCGAAAAGCTGTGCCCGATGATCGAAGCGATCAGCCCAATGATTCCGAGTTGCAAGCCCGCCTCGCCCATCCACAACAACGGCCAACCAGCCGCGACGAACCCTTTGAGCGCATCACAAGCAAACACGATGTTGCCAAATTTCGAACCAAGCGCCCGCGTCACATTCGTCGCACCGGGATTACCGCTGCCATACTTCAGAATATCGACTCCCTTGCTGCGGGCGACGATTACGGCAAAACTAATAGCGCCGAGCAAATAGCCGACAATGGAAACGATCGCGATGTTGAGACTAGTCATATTGTATAAAAGCTATGGTATATTCGTGATGTAATCGAGTCAGGGCGACCTGCGCTCTGTTGGTTGACGTGGGAGAGTCACCCACACTCCGAAAACTGCGCGTGGGCTTTACGCCAGTAACGACACGTATTTCGAAGTTAACAGCAAAAAGTCGAAAGTCAGACTGCATAAAAAAGCCGCAGAGGGCGCGATGGCAACAGAGAATAAATCCCTGCGCTCGGGGCGCACTCTACGGCTTAAAAGGATTCGCTAGAGACGGATCACGCGATACTTGTCGATCGCAGTATGCTCCGCGATCTTCTTCGCCGCGACCTCAGAAGGCACACTATCCAGCTCAAAGACGCTAACTGCGAAGCCCTCGCCCTGATCACGACTGAGTGACATGTTGGCGATATTCACATTGTCTTCGCCGAGCGTGATCCCGATGAAACCGACGATACCAGGAACGTCCTTGTTCTTCAACACGAGCAGCGTCGCATCAGTACTGACCTCAACACCGTGACCGTCGATCGTGACGATCCGTGGGCTCTGGTTCTTGCCGACCAACGTACCGCCAATCGTTCGCGTCTTGCCGTTCTTGCTGGTGACTTGAACTTCGACGAGTTCAGTAAACTCGGCGTGCGTGTTAGTCTTCACTTGCTCCGTCTCGATGCCAAGGCGTGCGATCTTCTTCGGCGCGTTGACGTCGTTGACGTTATCGGAAATCTCGCGCAAATAGCCGCGTTGAATTGCGTAGCTGAGCGGCAACGTGTCGAGCTCAGTGATCTTACCAAAGTAGCGCATCGTGATTTTCTCGACGCCCTCAGGCGCGAGCTGCTGAGAAAATGTGCCGAGCTTCTCGCCAAGCGCCAGGTAAGGCGCGATCTGTGCCAGTGCCTTCGGGTCGAGCGATGGCATGTTGAGCGCATTGCGCACCATCTCCCCCTTGAGGGCTTCAATCATTTGCTTGGCCACGTCGATGCCGACATTTTCCTGAGCTTCCTGCGTGGACGCGCCAAGGTGCGGCGTGAGCACCAAATTATCGATCTGACGCAGCGGGCTATCTGCGGCTGGCGGCTCGTCTTCGTAAACGTCAAGGCCAGCAGCTGCCACTTTACCAGAATTCATCGCTTCGATCAGCGCAGTCTCGTCGATAATACCACCACGTGCGCAGTTGAAGACGCGAACGCCATCCTTCATGCGGCCAAATGCATCCGCATTCAGCATGTGCTTGGTATCTGCAGTCAGCGGCATGTGGACTGTGATGTAGTCGGCATTCTGGATCACTTCGTCGAGCGTCGACAGTTTTACGCCCAGCGTATTTGCGCGGGACTCGGTCAGATAAGGGTCATAGCCCAAGACGGTCATGTTAAAGGCCTGTGCACGCTTGGCGACTTCTGCGCCGATACGGCCCATTCCGAGCACACCCAGTGTCTTACCATTAAGCTCAGAACCCGTGTAAAGTTTACGATCCCAGCGCCCCGCCGTCATGCTAGCGGCCGCCTGTACGATGGGACGCGTACCAGCGAGCATGTGCGTAAATGTAAGCTCCGCAGTGGCCAGCGTGTTACCCGTCGGCGTATTCATTACAATCACACCCGCGTCAGTGGCTGCTTCGATGTCGATATTGTCGACGCCGACACCCGCCCGACCGACAACCTTAAGCTTCGGCGCAGCAGCGACGACCTCTGCAGTCACTCGCGTGTCGGAGCGCAATGCAATTGCATCGACGTCCTTAACGATTTCAAGGAGTTGCTCAGGAGTGGAGCCATAAGCTTCGATTACTTCAAAACCTTTTTCAGATTTGAACAAATCAACGCCAATGGGAGAGATACGGTCTGCGATTAGAATTTTCATAGGAAAGCGGAGGAGTAAATTTCACCACCACCGAATTGCAACGAAAAGAAGCACTTCGTCGCATCTTCTTTTTAGCTAAATTAATCGCAGCGTCATCCAACTGCCACCTATTGCCGATTGATTCAGCAAAGATTATCTGCAAATTGACGCACACATATAAAGATTTGAACAGCCGGGCAATCACCCACCACTAAGGTCACATAAAGTTGTCATTTAGTTTTTCCAGAGGCCAGCCAGAGAGGGCCTTACCCTGCCCAAGTCGCTCCGGCCATTCGCCTCGCGACCAAGCAAGCGATTAGAATTGCCCCCTTCAAGCATAACCACACCTTTACCAGCGACCCATGAAGTCTCTTTTATATACTAACGAATTTCCTCCCCACATTTACGGCGGCGCCGGTGTTCATGTGGACTACCTTACCCGCGAACTGGCTAAGTTAATGGAAGTCGATGTGCGTTGCTTCGGCGATCAAGACGTCCAAGAGCCCATGTTAACTGCGAAGGGCTATCAGGTGGATAAGAGTGCTTACACTTGCCCGGACAAACTGAAGAGCGTGTTCGCCTGCCTGCAACAAGGCCTCGACTTCAACACCGATGGCAACGAGGCCGACGTCGTGCACTGCCACACTTGGTATACGCACATGGCTGGTATCCTCTCGAAGCTCAACTACGGCATTCCGCTCGTGGTGACCGCGCACTCGCTAGAGCCACTGCGCCCGTGGAAACGCGAACAGCTCGGCGGCGGCTATGACTGTAGCAGCTGGGTCGAAAAGACCGCGATTGAAATGGCCGACGCCGTAGTCTGCGTATCTGAAGGGACCAAGGCCGACGTGATGCAGCACTTCAACGTCGATCCCGCCAAACTACACATTATTTACAACGGCATAGATCCCGACGAATACTACAAGCAAGACGCCACCGAGGCCCTCGATCGCTTTGGTATCGATAAAGACCAACCTTACTTGCTGTTCGTCGGTCGTATCACCCGCCAGAAAGGCATCATTCATCTCGTTGAAGCGATCAAACACATGCACCCGAGCTTCCAGATCGTGCTCTGCGCCGGTGCTCCCGACACACCCGAGATCGCCGCGGAAATGAAAACCGCTATCAACGCCGCCAAGCAAGTGCGCGACGGTATTTTTTGGATCGATGAAATGGTCGATAAGCCAACCGTCATCAAACTCTATTCCGGCGCGGCCGTTTTCTGCTGCCCGTCCGTTTATGAGCCCTTCGGGATTATTAATCTCGAAGCCATGGCCTGCGAAACACCGGTGGTCGGCTCAGCAATCGGCGGCATCCCTGAAGTCGTCGTGCACGATGAAACCGGCTACCTCGTGCCACTCGCGCAGAGCGACGATAGCTCCTTCTGCCCACTCAATCCCGAAGTCTTCGCCAAAGACCTCGCTCATCAAGTCAACCGACTGATGGAAAATCCAGAACGCCGCGAAGCATTCGGCAAGGCTGGCCGCCAGCGCGCGATCGAGCACTTCAGCTGGACCGCGATCGCCCAACAAACTCAGGCGCTCTACCAAGACCTGATCGATCATCAGTAACCTGCCCTTTTTATACTTCCACAACCGAAACCCATGAGTTCGCTTAAAAAATTCAACGGTCGCAATCGCGTCATCATCGACACACTTTCCCCTGCCCTCAAAGCAGAGAAACATCCGCTCAAACGCGTTATCGGCGACGCTCAAGAGTTCCGCGTTCACGCCTTCACCGACAGCCACGACATCATTACTGTCGATTTCTGCCATCGCCGTAAAGGTGCGAAAGAATGGATCAAAAACTCGATGCACGATGCCGGCAACGACGAGTGGACTTACAACCTACAGCCATGGGAAATCGGGCTCTATGAATATTGTGTGATCGCCTCAATCGATCACTTCGGCTCATGGCGACACGGTTTTGCCCGCAAGCTCGAGGACGGCCAATCAGCCGACGTCGAACTAACCATCGGCGGCGACATCGTGCTCGAAGCGGCCAAGCGCGCGAAGGGTGACGGCAAAGTCCGCCTTAAAGAATTTGGCAACACTCTCAAGGATTCCGATCGCATCGACCGCGAACGCATCGACGCCGCGCACAACGAAGAACTACGCGCGCTCGTCGCTCGTTGCTTCGACGCCAAACTTGCCACGCAGTCGCCGCTCCACTTGCTCATGGTAGAACGCAAGTTAGCGGCCTTCAGCACTTGGTATGAATACTTTCCCCGGTCGTGCGGACCAGATGCCAAAACCCACGGCACCTTCGAAGACGCGAAAAGCCGCCTGGTTGAAATCGATCGGATGGGCTTTAATATCGTCTACTTCCCGCCGATCCACCCGATCGGCCAAGCCTTCCGCAAGGGTAAGAACAACACGCTCACTCCATCAGATACAGACGTCGGCAGCCCTTGGGCAATCGGCGCACAATCCGGCGGCCACAAAGACATCCTAGCCGAACTCGGCAATTTGGATGATTTCAAATCATTCATTGCCGCCGCCGCAGACTACGAGATCGAGGTCGCGATGGACATCGCCTTCCAATGCTCCCCCGAGCACCCGTGGGTCAAACAGCACCCGCAATGGTTTAAATGGCGCCCCGACGGCACTTGCCAATACGCAGAAAACCCACCCAAGAAATATCAAGACATCGTACCGATTAACTTCGAGAGCGACGATTGGGAAAACCTCTGGAAAGAGCTGAAGTCCGTATTTGATTACTGGATCGAAGCCGGCGTTAAAGTCTTCCGCGTGGATAATCCACACACCAAGTCCTTCCCATTCTGGAACTGGTGTATTCTAGAAATCAAAACCGCACACCCTGAAGTCATCTTCCTAGCAGAAGCCTTCACGCGCCCGAAGCGCAAATACGACTTGGCCAAAGCCGGTTTCACCCACGGCTACACTTACTTCACCTGGCGCAACACGCCCTCTGAAATGCGTGAATACCTCACCGAGCTCACAACCTCGGAGACCAAGGATTACTTCTGGCCAAACTTCTGGCCAAACACCCCCGACATCTTGCACGACGACCTACAGGTCAACAGCCGCGCCGCTTATTTAGGCCGCTACGTGCTAGCAGCAACGCTTTCATCCAATATCGGTATCTACGGCCCCGCTTACGAGTTGATGGACTTCGAACCCTATCCCGGCAAAGAAGAATACAACCACAGCGAAAAGTATGAGCTCAAGCAGTGGGACTGGGATCAGCAAGGCAACCTCAAGGGCGAGATAGCCCGCATCAATGCGATCCGCAACCACCATCCCGCGCTGCAGCGCACCTTTAACCTCTTCTTCGCCGACTCCGACAACCCACACTTCCTCTGCTATCTGAAGCAGAACTGGGACTGCTCGGATCAAATCCTAGTCGTCGTCAACATGGACTGGGAGCACACACAAAGCGGCTTTATTAATCTGCCGCTTGACCAGCTTGGTCTCGGCGAATACGATGGCTTCACAGTGCGCGACCTCTACGATCCGTATGAAGCCGAATACACCTGGCAAGGCTCGCGTAATTTCATCAAGATCAATCCACACGTGCGCCCCGCGCATATCTTCAAGATCCGCAAGCTCTAGGCAAAACCGCGCCAGCGGATCAAACATTTAACAAGCCTCGGAGTTTACACGCCGAGGCTTTTTTGTGGCAAAAAAACACCCCCTTCTCACGACGGAGGCCACCACAGAACTGACGCAAAGCAATAAGTGGCCTCGATCGTAAGGTCCGGGAGTTATCTGGAACTTTTATAGTAGCTCTACCGCACCGCATTTGTTTAACCTCCTACGATGAACACACCGATCCTTTACATCAAATCCGGCTGCCCATGGTGCACCGAAGCTCTCAGCTACTTCAGTACAAATAACATTCGCCTCGAAACCCGCGAAGTGCGCAGTAACAAAGCCTTCATGGAGCAGATGGTGAAGCATAGCAGCCAAACCAAAACCCCCACCTTTGTGCACGGCGAATTCGTCGTCGCCGATTTCGACATCGGCGAGTTCAAAGCCGCACTCAATCAAGCGCCCGCGGTCAAAGCACAGCTGGGGCTATAGCAGCCGAGCCCCTGGGATCGCCAGACTCCTGCCTGGCACTTTTCCGCACGCATGCGAACAGCCAATGCGGAGAGTGGCGCTCCCAACATAAAAAAAGCGCCGTCCCTTTCGAGACGACGCTTTTTCCAAACAACAAACTAATAAAAATCTAACAAAGATTATATAGTAATAGACGGGCCAGCCGCCTAAACGTTCAAAATACTTTCAGTTTTTTTGAATTAAATTTAAGGCACACATCACCAAAACCCGCAAGTGCCTACAGTTCAGTATATTTAGCACTATTTCCGCGGGCTTTCTCAACTGGATATTTTTCTGCATTGCGCTGCATTTTCGCCTCAATAATCGCCGCGATGTCGATTCTAGTGACGTTAGCGAACTCGATGGCGAAGATAAATACGTCCGCCAACTCCTCCTCAACCTTGGCACGCAGCTTGGTCGCCTCGACATCTGTATGCGATTGCTCGGGACTCTGCCAGAGGAAGTGCTCCATCAACTCGGCGGCCTCCGCCGAAATCGCCATCGATAGATTCTTGGGGCTGTGAAACTGCTCCCATTCGCGCTCCTTGGCGAAAGCCAGCACGCGGTCTTTGATTTCCTGTAGGCGAGTATCAGCGTCATTCATAGGTAGAATGAGTAGCCACTGCAGCGCAGCCGATCAATGGTGAAATTGAGGAACAAGCCCGGGATCGCCTGACTCCCGTCTGGCACTTTCCAGCACCCTAGCGAAGAGCCAATACGGAGATTGGCGCTCCCAGCACATAAAAAAGGCGCCGACTCTTTCGAGACGACGCCTTTTACAAACAACAAACACATAAAAAATTTAACCAAGATTATAGTAATATAGACGAGCCAGCCGTCAAAGCGTTCAAAATACTTTGAGTTTTTTCTACAAAATTTCGAACCACGCCAAAATAGTCCCACAAGTCGTTAAAAATCAGAATACTTAACACTTCGACCACGGATTGCTCAAATTGGATATTTCTCTGCATTCCGCTTCATTTTCACCTCAAGAATCACCGCAGTGTCGATTCCAGTGACAGTAGTGAACTCGACCGCAAAAATGAGCGCATCTGCCAACTACTCCCCTACCTTCGCACGTAGCTTGGCTGGATCTTCCAGGCCCAATTGAGCCTGACTGGCAGTGTATAACACCACCTGACCGTCAAAAAGGAGACACATCCCTTTGGTTCCACCTTCGTGGCGTGTCGTATCGACCCCGCCATTAAGATGCCAATGCGCCGAATCTGCCATCATGATTCTGCGAGGCTGTTCTGTAACTGAAATTAGCTTAATGCGCTTGGTGAAAGCTTTCTCTCGATCGATTCGATTCGGAGTATTCAGGATTCTGAGACAGGTCATTCATTTCAAGCGGATCCTTCTCAATATTAAAGAGCTTCACTTTCTTGAGCTGTGGATAGGCAATCACCTTCCAACCGTCTTTCATAATCATCCGTTGCGTATCCATGTAGGCTCCGTAAATCGAGTCGTGCGTCTGCTCGACAAAAGGTTCGGAGTCTCAGGTGCTACTCAACCCAAAGATCGCCGAGCCGATTCGAATTATCCGAGCAAACCCAGGAGGGGTCGAATCGATGGATACGATCGCGCAAAAAAGCGGCTGGTCACGCTCACACTTTGACCGCGTCTTTGGTCAACAAGTCGGCCAAGCGCCGAAGCAGTTTCTGCTTAACTGCAAAATGATCGAAGCACGGCGGCATCTGGAAAGTGGCTCGCTACGAATAGGGGAAATCGCCGACGCACTCGGCTACCGCGATATCTATTTCTTCAGTCGCCAGTTTAAACAATTCTTCGGGCAAGCGCCGCTGGCGTATCAGCAATCTTTGCAGCATGACTGAGGGCAGGAGCCCGAGCGACTCGTCCTCATGCTCATTAGCGTTGGTCAACGTGGGCGGGTCGCCCACACTCCTTTAGATTCCGCAACACACCGTTTACAATGCGTTGGGCCCGGTTATCTTTATAGCAAGAAGCGCCCGAGATGACTGCCCTGACAGATTGGATACAACGCAACGAGCAACTACTACAACTGCTCGGCAGCTTATCGCTATTCCTGCTGGCACTCACCCTTGTCGCTCTCGTGCTCGTAGTGATTACACTGCCCGAAGTCTACTTCACTCGCGACCATCGTGCTCCGACCAGCCTCACGCACCCACACCCATTGCCATGGCGAGGGCTATCACTGCTAAAGAATCTACTCGGCATTCTCTTCATCCTGGTCGGCATCACTCTACTGGTCCTCCCCGGGCAAGGCGCACTCACCATCCTGATCGGCCTGGCAATGACGAATTTCCCCGGCAAATATCGGCTCGAACGCCGCATGATGCGCCAACGCGCGGTCAACAAAACGCTCAATCAAATCCGCAAACTGGCCAGCAAGCCGCCACTCGAGGTGCCAAAAAACATCGCGGGATAAACCCGCTCGCTACGGATATCTGTAGCGACTGGGTACACCCCAGGAGAGGCAACATCTAAAGCCATACCGGCAGGCAGAAGCAACTACCCCAGCACCACCATTGCGATCGAAAAGTAGATCAGCAGCCCGAGCACGTCCATCACTGAGGTAATCAGCGGACTACTCGCGGCAGCGGGGTCAACGTTCAAGCGACTCAGCACGAATGGCAGCAAGGCACCGAAGCTATTCGCCACAAACACGATCGCAATCATACTCAGCCCGACGATCCATGCGATGTGACTATCTCCGCCATACAGCTGACTGACGACACCGGCGATCACCGCCATCGCAATTCCAAGTAAAACACCGACAAAGAGCTCCTTACCGACTGCCATCAGCCAATCACTCAGCTCAAGGTCACCCGTGGCAATGGCACGCACCATCAAGGTTGCTGATTGTGCGCCGCAGTTACCGCCACTGGCGATCACCAGGGGCATGAACAGCGCCAAGGTAATGAACTCCATCACAAACGCTTCGTAGCTGGAGATCACACTTGCCGAAATCAAATTGACGAAAATCAACACCAGCAACCAGCCGATGCGCTTACGAAAAAGCTGCGCTGGCGAAGCCACACTGTAGCGCGTCTCCAAGGGCGCAACCGCCGCACCTTTTTGAATATCTTCCGTGGCTTCTTCTTCCGCCACATCCAAGATATCATCGACCGTGACGATCCCCAGCAACACACCCTCCGAATCGACCACGGGCAAGGCATTGACGTCGTAACGCTGAATCATCTCCACCGCTACCTCGCGATCGTCGTATGCTGAGATGCTCACGCAGTTATAGTTCAGCATCTCCTGAATCAGCGCAGCCGGCTCCGTCATCATCAGTCGGCGCATCCGTACGATATCCACCAACTTCCCGCTAGCATCCGTCACGTAAAGGATGTTGAAAATCTCAGAGTCGCGGCCAAATTTACGGATATGCGCCAGCGCCTGTTCACAGGTCCACTCTGCGCGGATGCGCAAATAGTCGGGCGTCATCAGGCGCCCCACACTCTCTTCTGGATAACCCAACAACTGGCGCGATTCCGCCAAATCCTCTGGACTCAAGAGCTGCATCAGGCGGCGAGTTACCGTCGCTGGCAGTTCTTCAAGCATCGCCGTCCTGTCATCGGGACTCAGATCGGCCAACAATGCGCGTGTGTCCGCATCAGTCAGTGCCGCCAAGACATCGTCTTGGTCCTCTGGCTCAAAATAGGCAAACACATCAGCGGCACGCTCACGCGGCAATGCACGATAGACTAGTACTTGATGGGGTTTGTCCAGGCGCAGTATTAAATCACCGACTTCTGGATTCGCCCAAGAAGTCAAAGACTCAGAAAGCGCCTTTAATTGACCTTTTTCAACGAGTGCCTCGACCTCCAAGTCTGTAACTGTGTTTTCTTCACGCATCCACCTTTGGTAATAGAAGTCCTACACATAGAGTAAAGCAGCGAAATCCCAACTATTTACTTTTTCACCGCTCGCTCGCAGCCATACTGCTCCAATAAATCCTCCACCAAGCTCGGCAAATGCGACAACTGCGCCCCCGTCCCCGCAGACGCGACCACGCAAGACACGTAGCCGATCGCATCGTTGATCGGCAAATTCAAGCTGCGCTCCTCCAGCCATTGATTTAACACGAGCAACCCCTCCATCCAGTCTCGCAGCGAGAAATCACTCTCATCGACCTCTTCTAGCAAGGCACGCAGCAAGTCATCCGCGCCTTTGAAATGATCGTCTAAATAAGCGATCAGCGCGGGTGAATCGGCAAACTGCACCCAACAGTTGGTTGTCTCAAATTCTGGCATTTGCCGAGTTATGTAAGATAAAGACGCTGGAGACAAATTGATTGCGCTCATTTTGATCGATTAAATTCGTCCACTGCACGATTTCTGGCGCTTGAGTCTTGCTCATCGCGCATTCAGCCCTTGGCTGTACAACCTTATGCGCCCGATACGCACAGCTGCCAGAGCCCTCATTGTCCTAAAAGGCAAACTACTCGCCATTAAAATGCGCGATCAGTCGGGCGTATTCTACATTCTGCCTGGCGGCGGCCAACGCCATGGCGAGACCTTGCGCGAATGCCTGCAACGCGAATGCCTCGAAGAAATTGGCACCGATGTCGATGTCGCAGAACTCCTTTACGTGCGTGAATATATCGGCAAGAACCATGAGTTCCGCCATGTCCATCGCAATTTCCATCAAGTCGAAAACGTGTTCCGTTGCTCACTGCCGAATCCGGGTGGCATCGGCCCTGGTACCGAGCACGACAAAAAGCAAATCGGCGTCGAATGGATCCCACTGGAAGAGCTGGATGGACGCCGCTTCCTGCCAAACGCGATTAAACCTTTTTTCACCACAGATGGCTTTGAACTCAGTTCGAATTATCTGGGAGATGTCAATTAATCGGCAAATGGGCAACCGTTGAGCCACTCAAGCCTCCTAATTACCAATTTTGCGAAGCAAACAACGTGAGCGCCTACCGCCAAATATTTAGTAAGAAAAATCAGAGTATGATGCATCCCGATGACCGACGACGTGTCGATTGGGTGAGCCCACTCTGCATGCTGCTACTGTGCGCCATCAGCATCCTGTTTATTTACTCGGCGCAATATACCTACGGCGGTGACGACTGGAAAAAGCAGCTCTTTTGGGTCGTGCTCGGCCTCGGCACTTATGGCGTGGTGTCGCTGATTAACTACAAAATTTTCCTAGGCTACGCCCATTTTATCTACGGTGCGGGTATTTGCGGGCTACTGCTGGCCACCAAAATGAGCCCAATTAGCGTCGAAATGATGGGCGCTCGGCGCTGGGTGGACATCGGCATTACCACCATCCAGCCAACTGAAGGGGCCAAAATTGGCACTTTGATCATGGCTGCCAGTATTTTAGCCCGTTCAGAGCTAGGATCGGTGCGAGACTCCCTACTAGTACTGGCAAAAGTGGCTGTGGTATTTTTAGTCCCAATGTTATTGATTTTTCTGCAGCCTGATCTAGGATCCTCGCTTGTCTTTCCTCCAATGATTTTTGCCCTGCTATATGTCTCCCGTTTGTCGGAGAAGTTTTTTGTGAGCGCTTTTGCTCTATTTGCCGTCGCCGTCAGTGTCCTCGGGCTGGACATCTACGCCTACAGCCAGCACCTAGAGCAGGTTCGCGCAATCGAACGCACTGGCGTCACACCCCCCTCTCAAGAGTATTATTCACTCCTACCAATTCACAATTATCAACGAAACCGGATCTTAACCTTCGTCGCTCCCGACGTAGTCGATCCGGAAGGCACCGGCGCAAGCTGGAACGCCAAACAAGCAAAAATATCCGCCGCCACAGGTGGAGTCGCCGGCAAGGGCCTGTTCAAAGGAACACAGGCACAACTCGGCTATCTCCCCAAGGCGGTGGCTCACAACGACTTTATTTTCTCCGTTATTGCGGAGGAAACAGGCTTTCTTGGAAGCGCGTTCGTCGTCGGACTCTTTTGTCTGATGGTCGCCAACGGCATACGTATTGCCGGACTCGCAAGAGATCGATTTGGAATGCAACTGGCCATCGGCGTCAGCGTGCTGTTCCTCGTCCACTTCTTCATCAACATTGGCATGACTATCGGCATTACTCCGATTACAGGACTCCCGCTTCCGTTTTTAAGTTACGGAGGTTCCTTTGTTCTGAGCTGTTTTATTCTGCAAGGATTAGTGCAAAGTGTATATCGTTACAGGAAGGATCATACATGATCCTGACAACGATCGATACACCCACATCAACCTGCAGCAACTGCCAGAGCACGGGATCCCCAATTCAACCAGGGACACCCAAAACCAATGCCAGATTCAACAACTGAAAATTCTGATTCACAATACACTGAAGAACTCACCTCTGCTCCTAAAGAAAAGAAGACAGAGCGAATTGATCACAAAGAGCTAAAAAACGACGCCGCAAAACGAGCGAAGAAACAGCCCTTGGTGACTCGCATCATCAAAGCGATTAAGAATGAGAAGAAGTCTTACTCAGAGCTGATTATCAACTCCGAGCCCCTCGAGAAGCGCGTCGCCCTGCTGAAGGACGGCGTGCTTGAGAAATTCGAAGTCGAACGCACTGGTGAAGCGCGTGAAGTCGGCGCCATCTTCAAAGGCCGGATCCAAAATCTCGAAGCGGGCCTCAAAGCTGCGTTCGTCGATATCGGCGAGCCAAAAAATGCCTTCCTGCACTATTGGGACATCCTTCCAGCTGCCAACGACAGCGGCATCGAGATCGTACGCGACAACAAAACCGCCAAACAGCGCAAGCGTGAGAGCGAGAAAGTTTCGGTCAAAGACATTCCGAAGCTCTATCCTATCGGCAGCGAAATTATTGTGCAAATCACCAAAGGCCAAATCGGCACTAAGGGACCACGCACCACAACTAACATTGCCCTCCCTGGACGTTTCTTGGTCCTAATGCCGCACGCCGGCACGCTCGGCATCTCTCGTAAGATCGACGACCGTAAGGAGCGCAGCCGCCTGAAGGGTATTCTCCGTGATCTTACCCTACCTGAAGGAATGGGCTTGATCATCCGCACTGCGGGCGAAGGTAAAAAAGCCCGCTTCTTTATCCGCGACTTACACATTCTGCTCAAACGCTGGGAAGTCATCAACCAACGCATGGACGCGACCAATAAACCAGGTTGCCTCTACGTCGAGCCAGACATCGTCGGCCGTACCGTGCGCGACTTCCTCACCGAAGATATCGACCGTGTCATGGTTGATAAGAAGCAGGATTATGAAGACATCATTGCCGAAGTGACGACCATTTCGCCTCGTTCGAAGTCCAAAATCCATATTTTCGAGGAGGACATCCCCGTCTTCGAGCGCTTTAACATTGAGCGTCAAATTGAACAGACCTACATGCGCTGTGTGCCACTCCCAGGTGGCGGCGAGATTGTGATTGAAGAAACTGAAGCGTTGATCTCGGTCGACGTAAATACAGGTTCGCACAAGAACAAGGCTAAGAAGGACGGTAAAGACTTCATCACGCAAGTGAACCTCGAAGCAGCCACCGAGATCGCTCGTCAACTGCGCCTGCGTAACATTGGCGGACTCATCATTCTCGACTTCATCGACATGAAGGCGAAGAAAGATCGCAACGCCGTGTTCAACCGCATGCGCCGTGAAATGGAGCACGACAAGGCAAAGAATCACGTCCTCGCGATTTCAACGCTAGGCATCATGCAAATGACTCGCCAGCGCCATTCCGAGAGTCACTCCAGCGGCATCTACACCGACTGCCCGTATTGCCACGGTCGCGGCTCGGTCAAATCGTCCCGTACCATGAGTGTCGAGATTCAGCGGCGCATCATTAGCATTATCCGCCACATCCGTGCACGCGATGGCCATGACAAAGAGATCAACCTTCGCGTGCTGCTCAACCCGTCCAATCTGGAACGCCTGCGCAACGAAGACGAAGAACTACTCCTCGGCATCGAGGAATCTTATGGCGCACGCCTCTCATTCCGCGCCGATCCGATTTATCACGTCGAAAACTTCAAAATCCTCGACGTAGAAACTGGGCAGGAACAGCGCTAGCCTTTCCAATGCCGAACGTCGAATTGATGAGAACACTCAAAATCTGACGTTCGGCACAGGATTTGCATCTACGCAGTTTATGAAAATCCTCGCTGCATTTGATAAGTTCAAAGACTCCATGACAGCCGTCGCGGCATGCGCAGCGGCGAGTGCTGGCGCACGCCAAGCGCTGGGCAGTCAGGCGCAGATCACTCAAGCGCCACTGACCGATGGCGGCGAAGGCTTTTGTAGTATTTTAACCAATTCCGCCAATGGTTACATTGAGACACATACTGTTTGCGGCCCACTCGGAGCCTACCTCGAAGCACCCTTAGGCTGGGTGAACAGCAACGCATTACCCACTGCAGTGCGTGAGCGACTCGACCTGCCTCTAGGCAAAATCGCAATCATCGAAATGGCCGCTGCTGCAGGCCTAGAAAAAGTGCCAACCGATCGCCGTCACCCCAAACGGTGCACCACCTACGGAGTGGGTGAACTCATTCGTATCGCAGCCGCGCAAGGTGCGGATGCCATTCTACTCGGTATCGGCGGTAGTGCCACCAGCGACCTCGGTCTCGGCCTACTGCAAGCACTAGGCTTACAGTTTATCGGTTCAAACGGTCACGTCATCGAGCGCATCCTCCCAGCCAACTGGCCACAGGTCACCCGCATCTCAGGCAGTCTCGAAATCGTCACACCGCCGATTTTCATCGCGTGCGATGTCGACAACCCACTGCTCGGCCCACGCGGAGCCGCAGCAGTCTATGGCCCTCAGAAAGGCTTACTCCCCGACGAACTGGTAAGCTTTGAGGCAGAGTCCGCACGCATCGCATCGATGCTCAGTGCATATTTCAAGCAACCTGAAGCACTCCGCGAATCGCCAGGGAGCGGCGCAGCAGGAGGCATCGGCTTTGGTCTGAATGTGGCCTGCGGCAGCCAATACGTCGCGGGGTTCGAACTCGTCAGCACTTGGCTGGACCTAGAGAGCAAGATCGCTGCAGCCGATCTAATCCTCAGCGGAGAGGGCAAAATCGACCTCAGCTCACTGAACGGCAAAGGCCCCTACGCACTCGCAACCGCGGCCAATGTTGCCCACAAACCAATTATACTTTTAGCGGGTTGCATCGAAGCGCCCGCAGCCGAGCAACTGCACCGAGAGTTCCCCAATTGCACCACCGCAGCCATTACTCCCGAAGGCTTCCCACTCCGGCAGGCACTCGCAGAAGGCCCAGATAATTTGCAAAACAAAACCGCGCAAGTCCTTCAGCAACAGGCTCAACAATGACCCTTGAAGAGAATGAACTCAGAGAGACGAGAACGCGTCGCATCCGCAGGGTGAAGCGCTGGCTCAGGCTCTTGCCTCGGCGCACCAACATTCATCGCTACCCCATCCTCTGGCGCTTTTCTATCGGCGCGCGCAAGCGCACCTACCTCTGGAGCTTTCGGGTCGAGCACTCGGTGCCCGCAATCTACGCAGGCTTCATCCTCGCACTCATGCCACTCTACGGTATACAGATCCCGATCGCACTTTGCCTCGCCCTAATTCTGCGGACAAATCTGCCGATTCTCGTCGGGTTACAAATGCTCTCCAACCCACTCACGATATTGCCGTTCTGGTATGCCGCCTATCAAGTCGGCAGCAGCGTGCTCCGAATCGTCAGCATTGAAACACCGTCTTTAGGCCAAAACGACGTGACAGCCATCATGCATAATTTCACAACTGGTGAATGGATTAGCAATATTGACCCCCTCATGGCCAGCTTCAGCATCATGTGTCTCGGTGGCATCGTTATGGGAGTCTTCTTCGGCCTAATTTCTAGCGTTGCCTATCGCTTCACAGCCCAAAGAACCGCCGCAAGCTACGCACTATTGATTCACAAGATCAATGATCGTAAAGCACGCAAATCAGACTCTACTTTTAACCCCGACCTCGATGTCTAAATTCCTTCGCATCCTCTCAATCACTCTCCTAGCAACCTGCGCGCTGATCGCACAAGCAGATCGCATCAACCTCGGCATCGATACGCTGCAACAATCTGGATTTCGCGCCATCGCAGGCAAACGAGTCGGACTGCTGACACATCCAGCTGGCGTCAACCGCGATGGAGTCAGCAGTATCGACGTCCTGCGCCGCGCGCAAAATGTGAAACTCGTTGCACTGTTTGGTCCGGAACACGGCATCTACGGCAACGAACAGGCAAACGTGCCAGTCGACAACAAGATCGACCCACGCACCCAACTCCCCGTCTATTCACTATACGGTAAATACCGCAAGCCATCCGCTGAAATGCTACGCGGGCTCGATGCGCTGGTTATCGACCTCCAAGACGTCGGCGTGCGCTCTTATACTTATGTCAGTTGCATGCGCTATGCGATGGAAGCCTGCTTTGAAAATGGCGTCGAAGTCGTCGTGCTCGACCGACCAAACCCACTCGGCGGGCTAAAAGTTGACGGTCCACCACTTGACCGCGAATGGCGCAGCTACGTCGGAGCCTTCCACGTACCCTACGTGCATGGCTTCACTATTGGTGAGCTCGCGCAAATCGCGAAGTATTCATCTGCCAACATGGACGTGACCAATAAAGTACGCCAACGAGGCAAGCTCACCGTAATCAAAATGGGTGGCTGGCAGCGCGACATGCTATGGCCACAAACAGGGCTCAAATGGGTGCCAACTTCGCCTTATATTCAGGACCTCTCAGCCGTTCTAGGCTACGCAATGACGGGACTCGGGGCACAAGTTGGAGGCTTCACACATGGCATCGGCACGCCCTATCCATTTCGCTTACTTCGTTACAAAGGAAAATCCGCACTACAAGTGCAACAAGCACTCAACGCACGGCATATCCGAGGCCTAAACTTTCGTATTTTACCCACCAAAACCAAATCTGGCGCAAGCGTCGAAGGCGTGTATGTGAGTGTCAGCGATTGGGCCAAAGTGCGCCCCACCGAAATTAGTTTTTACATGATGCAACTCACCGCTGCATGGACGTTAGGCAATCCCTTCGCCAACGCAAAGAACCCCGCCTTATTTAATAAGCACGTCGGCAGCTCATCGTGGTGGGACGAAATCAGCCAACGTGGCGCCAAGGCGAGAACCAACAACTTCGTGAACAAATGGACTGCACAAGCACAAGCCTTCCAACGCAGTTACATGCAATTTCGCCTCTACTAGCTTATTCAGAATGCTCAGAATCTGACGTCAACTGAGACAGCGCAACTGGCATCCGCAAATAATGAGAGGCAATAGGCAACAATCAGAAGCAACCTGAATGCCGCACGCCGTGCGGAAAAACTGGCGCATAAAATGCCTCATTCTTGTGGGTAAAACAGAATTCGATCATGCACTAAAAAAGCAAAATCAAGTTTCCCATCACCAGTCAAATCCGCAATCACCACCTCGCGCGGTTCCACAGGACTCCCCGAGCGTCCTTGGTAATGTAAGTTCTGCTCAAACACTTCCCAGAACATGCCGCTCTGCCAATCGAGTTCCTCCTTCACGAGAATCTCCAGCACGTGGCTCTGGCCATCCACCGCGAGTAAATCGAAGCGACCATCTTGGTTAAAATCGGCTCCCTCCACATAACTATAATGCACGTCTTCAAGATTTGTCTCAAAGCTCTCCTCGACCACTCGTGTCCACACATCTGCCTGTGCAGGCAAACGCCAGAAGCGATCTTCCCCCGCAAAAATAAACTCCGTCGCTCCTTTGCTCTCTTCGAATTGATGCCACTCAGTCAAATTAATCTTCCCCGCATCGACTGTTGTCCGATAACGAAAGACACCATCCTCATCACGCTCAAGTAGTTGAAATTCCCCAGCAGCCAATACATAAAAAAACAACTTTTTCACCACGCCATCTTCATACAATGGCACTACTGCCGACACCATATCGTCACCACGCAGCGCATTAAATTGATCCACCATTTCGAGCACACCACCCTTGAATTTCAGCGCACGTGCATAGCCAGATCGACCGACGACAAGCTCATGGCTCCCATCACCGTCGACATCAAACACACTGACCTGCGCAGGCTGTATGTCTTTCAACAAGCTCTCACGAATCGTCGATACCTGCGCCACTTCCTTAAGCATGACGCCGCCCACTTTTTCTGGGAATAAAAATACGGGTGCCTCACGCGGCACAAAGATCATCAGCCCTTTGCGGTTGTCGTCAAACACCGCCACTTCACGAATCTCGAACGGCTTGCGTTTCACGTCAGTCAGCACGGTGCGGGAAAGTGCGACCCACCCTGAATCTGGATTTTTCCGATTTTCAGGCCGAGCCAGCGTTAATGCCATCTCGCCCTTCAACTCACTGACCAAAGCCAACTCATCATAGCCATCACCATCCAGATCCACCGCTTCACAGACCAATGGTTCTCCTCCTCCAATCAAAAGCTGACGCGGGAATGAGAGTCGACCACCCCGATCCATCTGGCTCAGCCCGATCGTCTTCTCACCAGCACTCACGACCACCACAGCAGCTCGATCTTGTCTAAAAAAGAGCCCGCTGGCGATCGAAGATATTTCTGAGAACGACGGGAAGGTTTGGGGCGAATCAAAATGCCCCGTATTTTTCAAGAATAGCACCAGCTCTGCACCCGCAGGATTTGCGACCAACAAGTCCTCTTGCCCGTCGCCACTCAAATCACCGAGTGCATAGCTTGCAGCCATACGCCCTTTTTTGAAGATCGGATAAATCTCCGGTTGCGCCGCGGAAAACCCGCTAATCTCCGGCACTGCCTCCGCCTGTTTTAGGTAGAAGAACTCTACGCCTCCACTGCGCGAATCAACCGAGCAAAAAGACAGGCTCGCACCCTCAGCTTGAGGCATCGCGCGCACCCCGCGCACAGGCCGCTCAAAAACAAACCGCCGCTCAGGCCCTAATCCGCCGTCACTCAACTGCTCTCGCAATACGAGCGACTGATCTCCATTCGCTGAAATATAGAGCACATCCTTGCGTCCATCGCCCGTCACATCTTCCAGCAGCAAATTAAACGGATTCTCCCCCGTCACATAATACACCGCCGCATCTCCAAGATGGCCGTGTGAATCCTGACGGAAAACTCGTAGTGCATCGGCGGCCACCACCACCAACTCTGCATTTCCATCGCCATCTACATCTGTAATCCGAACGGTACCCGTCCATCCCAGCGCCTCGAAATCGTCAAATACATGCGTATCCGCCCACTGCCCGCCTTCACTTTGATAGCGGACTGTCAACGGTACCTCACGGGCAGTATAGGCCAGATCATCGCGCCCATCACCATTCAAATCCCCCACCGATAAGTCAAATACTGGGAAGCCAATCGTAATCGATTCACTCTGGAAGCGAGCATCCTCCAGTGGCGGCTCCCAACGATTACGATTTAAGCGCATCTTACCACTCGTGTTCGGCACATCTTCTGCCAACTGATACAAAATCTCGATCTGTGCGGCATCGTTGTTAATTACGATCAAATCACTCAACTCATCTTGATTCACATCACTTACATTCAGCGCACGCGTACCCCAATCCAACTTCAGCACCTCTGGTCCTGAAAAAGAAAACGGCACGACGCCAACACATGTAAGCGCACATGTCATCAAGCCAGCAGTCACATAAAAAGCGCACCATCCCGCGCTTCGAATACATCCCCATCGTTTCGAACCACTACTCATCGCTTATCCTCACTTTTGATAATTAATGTACGCCCAAAGAAACCATCGGGCGCTTCATTTAACTCAGAAATCATGCGGCAAGCAGTATCCAGCCGAGACGGAATTTCAGCTTTGCTCATATCCCCCATTAAACCACTCAGCTCAACCACTTTCAGCAGTGGCTCAACCATTCGTTGCGCATTTACAAAAGAACGCGCCACCGCATTCGGGCGCCCAATACGCTCAAATAATTGCTCGGTCTCGGAACTCTGCCACAACCCCTCACCCCCTTCACTCATGCGAGTGAGCACTTCATGCAGTAAGCCCACCTCACCAAGATTCACGATCAAGCTCGAACGCAAAAGCACATAACTAACAGTAGTCTCATCTTGTAGGTTCGGCCCGCTCGAATCCCTCATTGTATAAATGGTCTGCCCCTCATACATCTGCTCTTCAAACATCTCGCGTAAGTTAGGAACCAGATCCTTAAAGACCTCAATAGCTTGTGCGAGTGCTTGCGCATCTTTGACCTCAATCACGAAAAGTTGCTGCGGCTCTGATATCTCAGCATTGCCTAGATGCGCCTCAGGTAAAACCGTCAGGCTAACAGTTTGAGACCCGAAGTTATCTAGTAATGCTGCACGCAAATCGACACCCGTCTTCATCTTCGCAATCTGCAACTGCATATCGATCAACGGCGGCAATGTCGGACTCGCCGAAGTCAGCAATTTCTCAAAGTTTGCAAGCATGGCACTGCAGTCGAAGGTCGAAATCGAACTACTCAAGGCACCCTCCGCCACATAGTGGGCCTCCGGAAGTACAGTATTTGAGTAGCTCATCAAGCCCAAGAAGCCTAGCTTCTCGCGATAGATTAATCCATAATGCGCGAGCAAGCCAGAATCAGTCAGATCAAAATCAGCATACAACACCTGCAGTGATTCCATCGACAACGCACGATTCAAACTCTCCGCAGTCACCCCAAATATTGCTAACCTATTCACCAAGGAATGCTCAGTTAATGCACGATTCAAAGTCGGCAGCAACTTCTCCAAATTTAAATACAGCCCAAGATCGCCACGGCCGCCTTCTTCTCGTGAACGTTGATAAACCGCAGAGTCGGCAATCGGCGCGCTGACACCTTCCTTGATCGACTCAACAGCCGCACGTAAACGACTCTCCGGGAACGCCAGAATTAAGATACCATTCACAAGCGCGTACCCATCTTCAATATAAGTAACGACCCCATTGAAGGTCTCATCGAAATAAAGCGTTTCCCCCATAAAACTCTCCTCGATCATCTCATGTTCAATCAGCGGATTGATCGCCTGATGAGCCGCCATGTTACGCTCAAATTGGATCTTCATCAATGCATCGAGTCGCGCGGCATCTCCAGAAAACTCTGCCATCAGCACCATTTCCTCCCGCTCTACCTGCCTCTGCGCTAGGTCTGATCGATTATAAAAAGCCAAACTAACCTGCCCCGGAAAAAACTCAAACAACTCATCGAAGCTCAGACCAAACTCACCCTCTATCATTTCGGTAATGCCAGAGGGTCCATCAGCACTGCCACCAGCTTCAAGCGTATCGTCGCCCTCGATCCCATCGAACAATGCGCGCAGTTCTTCGTCTTCGAATAATTCTGCGAGCGGATGCGTCGCCCACTGCGCACGAGTCTCCGAGAGGTTGCGCACGGTGCAGAAAAACTTTGCATCCTCGCCGATGATTTCCTGAAAAGGCACCGCAGACGCTGCAGCGCCCGAGACGGACACAAAAAAACACACACAAGATAACAATAATTTATTCATACTTAAAATCTCAATTTACTTTTCACTCACACCAATTTTAGGCGGACTCAAATAACGAAATCCTGCATTCGGATTACGTGGGTCAAATGCATACGCATCACGGTTGTCTAGAAATGACTTCACCACACCTGAAGAAATCGAGAAACCCAAGCCCTCAGCTCCCACAGCTGCAATCTTCATATTATTTACGCCCACCACTTCACCGCTCAGGTTGAACAACGGGCCACCAGAATTACCAGGATTGATCTGCGTCGTCGTCTGCAAATAAAGGCGTCCCTGGATGACACGATTCGCGACGCTAATAATTCCCTCCGAAACGGTCCGATCCAACCCGAGTGGACTACCGATCGCAAACACAGTCTGCCCCTCACGGACACGGCCAGTACCAGCAGCTAAGGTGACGCTGCGAAACACCTCTTCCGTCTTTGGTTCAATCTTTAATAACGCTAAATCTAACTCCGTGCTCGTTGCGACTATCCGCACATTATTATAAGTCACCTTCGAAAGCTCACGTTCACCTTCCCTGAAAATTGTCACCGAGATACGATGTTCGCCTGCGATCACATGGTCATTCGTCACCACGTAGCCATCCCCATGAACCACAAATCCAGAGCCTAGCCCCGTCGGTGTTTGTACCAGTGCCACTGCCTCGCCCAACTGATCCACCCATTTCAGAATCGGCTGATCGCCACGATCCGCAGCGACACGATAGAGTGTGTCTTCAACCAACGCCACCGCAACCTCGCCAGTCACTGAATCCACCTCACCCAAACTTGCGACCGCATCCTTCGGCACAGCAATTACATTAAAGCCTAAATCCACATAATACAGCTCTGGGCGCTCCAATACGATAGCACCGCGGATACCACTACCATCCTTCAGCTCAATCGAGTGAATTCCATGTAACGGATTTAAAGTAAGGGCAATAAAAGACAATAAGCCAACTTTTTGCATCCCAGTAGCTAAACCAATCAGCCAAGCGCTGACCACTAAATAAGCACAAAAGAAAATGCCATGGGCTGAATGTCTACCGCGACATGCAACCACGACCCAAACTCAATCCCATTTCGGCATATCAATCCGAATCCGCTGACGCCCACGGAAATAGTGCAGATCCTTAAAGCCTTTCTCACGAAGCATCGGTTGAATCGTATCGAAAAACTGCCCCACCGAATTCGGTCGATGCGAATCAGATCCAATCGTGAGCTTCACCCCCATCTCGCTGGCCCAATCAAGAATCAAAGGGTCGGGATGCACCTCAAAGTCACCCTTAGTCAGGCCGCTGGTATTCACCTCCATACAGATGTCTTCATCCACCACGGCCTGCAGGAAATCACGGATTACATCTTCGTGCTCAGCGGGCCTGAACTCGCTCACTACGCCATAGGTACGGATCACATCGGGATGCGACATACTATCATAGCGGCCCGACTGCGCACCATCCTTAAGGTGGCGAAAGTAACTATCAATTCGCATCGCATCGTCATTGACCTTGTTTTTCTTCAACCACGTTAAATAGCTCCGGCACTGCGCGTGCAGTGATCCGAGCACAAAATCCCACTCGTACTCTGCGAGAATTTCATCCATCGGCTCCATCTGCGCCTCGTCTGGATAAACCTCAGCCTCAATCCCGCAGAGCACTTCAACTCCCATCGGTTTGGCCTTTTCCGCAGTCTCATGGACGAGATGGCGATAGAGGTCCAACTGATCACGCTGCATACGGATGCCCGCTTGTCCAAATGCCTCCCAATCCATCGGGATGTGGCAGGTGATTGTCATCACATCAATGCCCCGCCCTGCTGCGACCATCGCATATTCAATCGGCTCCCCGATCGCGTGACCGCAAAGCGTGGTGTGCATATGTGAATCAACACGCATAGTGAAGTGAGAAGCTGGATCGCCTACGGAGCCAAACGAGACGGCGCCCATTGACTGGCAGCATCGAGTCGATACATGAAACGATCATGCAACCGCCCGCCGCCGCCTTGCCAAAATTCGAAAGTCTCCGGCACGATTCGATAGCCACCCCAATGGTCGGGCAGTGGCACATCGCCATCGGCATACTTTCGCTTCATTTGCTCGAGCTTGGCCTCCAAGACTTGCCGTGATGTAATGACTTGGCTCTGCGGCGAACTCCACGCACCGAGTCGACTGGCCAATGGACGAGAGATGAAATACTCAAGCGCTTCAACTTCGGAAACCCGCTCGACGCGCCCCGTCACATTGACCTGCCGCTGCAGGGGCAGCCACAGAAAATTCGCAGACACCTTCGGATTAGACTCCAGTTCGCCCGCCTTACGGCTTTCATAATTTGTGTAAAAGACCAGGCCCTCATTCGAAAACGCTTTAAGCAGAACGACACGGGTAGACGGTTGCCCATCGGCGCCCACTGTTGCGAGGCACATCGCATTAGGCTCCTGCACCTCACACTCCTCGGCCTGCCGAAACCACTGCTCGAACTGAGCAAACGGGTCTGCCACTAAGTCTGCTGCTCGCAGGGCGTGCTTTGTGTAATCTTCGCGAAGGTCTGATATGTGATTCATAGAGGGATAAGAGTGGGAAGGTAGGTAAGTGCTATCTAACGTAGAAGGTTCACATTTTCAAATCTTCATACATTAATATCTTATGTACTTTTACAGCTGCATACTTTTACAGCTGCATACTTTCACACCAGCGACCCCCTACAGCTCCGCCAAATAGCGCTCGGCTTCGATCGCGGCTTGGCAACCCATACCAGCAGCGGTAATCGCCTGACGATACACATGGTCGACGCAGTCACCCGCAGCAAAAAAACCGTCATGCGCAGTCTTCACTTGGCTATCATGATTAGGAATGATGTAGCCATCTTCGTCGCGCTCCAACACGCCTTCGACAAAGTCAGTATTCGGGATGTGGCCGATCGCGATGAATGCCCCTTTGCAAGGGATCTCACGCTCTTCGCCAGACTTGGCATCTTTCACTCGAATCGCGCGAGTAAAGCCCTTTTCGTCGGCGAGAATTTCTTGTGGCAAGGAGTTCCACGCCATCTCGATCTTCGGGTGCGAAGTCGCACGGTCGGCCATGATCTGCGATGCACGTAGCGCATCGCGACGATGAATCAAAGTCACTTTGGTGCAAAAACGAGTTAAAAACAGCGCTTCCTCAGCAGCGGAATCGCCGCCGCCCACCACCACGACTTCCATGTCGCGGTAAAACGCACCATCGCAAGTTGCACAAGTGGTGACGCCCTTGCCGCCAAACATTTCCTGCTCGCCGGGGACACCAGTAAGACGTGGACGCGCACCAGTCGCGACGATCACGGTCTTGGCTTCGTAAACTTTATCGCCGGCGTAAAGCTTCTTCACCGCACCATCCATTTCGATCTTATCGACCTTAGCATGCTCGTAGCGCGCACCAAACTTCGCCGCTTGCTTGCGCAAGTTGTCCATCATCGTATAACCATCGATTCCTTCAGGGAAACCAGGGAAATTCTCAACCTCCGAAGTCGTGGTGAGTTGCCCGCCTGGTTGCGTGCCTTCGAGCACCAGTGGATTCAATTGAGCACGGCCAGTGTAGATAGCTGCAGTGAGTCCGGCACAACCGGTTCCTAAAATGATGACGTCTTCCATAGTGATTTGACTAAAAGTGGAGTTTAAATTTTCTAAAGGTAAGTAACGATGGAGCTACCCGCTTTATTCTCAAGAACTTTCGAATCAGAAACATTTAGCAGGCTGTTTAAATGCAAAATCAACAAAAGTGGCGTCGTTGCTTGCAGCGGCCTGCGCCCGCTCAGCCAGAAGATCAACAAGCTCGCGCAAGCGCGAACGCCACGCAAAGAAGCCACTAAGTTCAATCTGAACCCATTTTCAGCCTTTCAGTCTGATCATTTTTCGGCATTTTCACAATCATGCAACTGATCGACAGCCACTGCCACTTACTCGGCTTCAAGAATAAAGGCGAACTCAACCCAGTGCTGGAGCGTGCCGCCGCAGCAGGCGTGCAACGCTTTATTACCGTCGGCACTTCACCGCAAGACTGGGTTCCCTACCGCGAAATGCATGCGGCTTATCCCGGACGGATCGACTACACCGTCGGCCTACACCCCTGCTATGTCGATGCCGAGTGGCACCACGATGTCAGCCAAATTTCCACCTTTTTCATGCCGCCGCACGGCCCAGTCGCCCTCGGCGAAATTGGTCTAGATTATTTTCACCTGCCGAAAGATCCGATCCAAGCAGGCGAAACCATGATTCATCAAGAAGAAGCCTTTCGCCAACAGCTCATGCTCGCCACCGAACTCGACTGCCCCGTGATTATTCACAGCCGCAATGCCTTCGACGACAGCCTGCGGATGATTGACGAGTCTGGCATCGATTGGTCACGAATCGTATTTCACTGCTTTACTTACGGCCCCAGTGAAATCGCTCAAGTCAACCAACGCGGCGGACGCGCCTCCTTCACCGGAGTGGTCACTTATAAAAATGCCCCCGACATCCGCGAAGCCCTGCGCACTCAAGGTATCGAGCGGTTGATGCTGGAGACCGATTGCCCCTATCTGACCCCCGAGCCGCATCGTGGCAAACCGAACGAGCCCGCCTACCTCGCCGACATCGCTAAACGTTGCGCCGAGGCACTCGCGATGACTCCCGACGAGTTGGCCGCACACACCACCAATAACACCAAGGCCTTCTTCAACCTAAGTTAACTCTCTGTATGCGCTGGATTTTTCGTAGTCTACTCACGCTCGCCTTTATTGGCTTAGCCACGCTTGCGGTGCTGCCTCACACAGACACGATCCGCGACGAGTGGCAGCATCTGCGCGAAACATGGGAAATCGTACGCTCCGGCAAAGCGAGCCAATCATCCGAAACGAATCAACCGGGCAACACGCCCCCCAAGTCCGACCGTGGCCGCACGGTGCTCAAACCATCGCCAGTAGACAGACCATTGGTCGCGGAGTCGGTAGCCGACAACGACCCCTTTCTCACCGAAGCGCGGCGCCGCGCCCAAGACGACCCCGAGTCGGCCATGGCTTGGCTACAAGTCCAATCACTCAGTCAAGACAGCGTGCGCGGGATGTTGGAAATCGTTGCCGTCTGGGCCGCAGAAGATTCTGAAAGCGCCCTTCTTTGGCTAGAGTCGAACGCCCAAGGCCTGGCCCGCCACACCACGATCCAAAGCGGCATGGAACTGTGGGCCCAACAGGATCCAACCGCCGCCGCGACGTGGATCGATGGCATGGCGAACGACGGCAGTAAGGTCACCGCCGCTAAAGCACTCGCCGCGAACTGGGCCAGCCAAAACCCCGATGAAGCCGCACAATGGGTCGAACAACTCCCTGCCGGTAGCCTGCGTAACGATGCGGCCAGCGCCCTCCTCGAGTCGTGGGCCGCCACCGCCCCTGAAGCCGCCGCCATCTGGGCACTCACCGAGGCAGAATATCAAGGCCACACAGAGCTGCTCAACCTCAGCATCCAGCATTATACGAAAGCTGACCCAGCCGAAGCAGAACAATTCCTACGCAGTGTCAATGAAGCCTACGAAGCCCCCACGGCGATTGAAACCTACGTGCGCACCCGCGCTCGAACCAACCCGATGGAGGCGATGGAGTGGCAAATTCAACTCCCGCAGACCGACCCCCTCAACCATCCAAAAAACTCGGAAGTCATCATGCAAGAATGGAGCCGCACCGACTCGGTCGCAGCCTCCACTTGGCTCAACACCGCCACAGCAGGCGACCAGCGCGATGCCGCAATTGTTGGCTTCACCACCACCATGCTTGACTTCGACCCCGAAGCCGCCGCCGCATGGAGCAACACTATCTCCGAGCCGAGCCAACGCGTTGAACAGCTTAGCCGCACCATTCTCAATTGGAGCGATAGCCAGCCCCAACAAGCACTACAATGGGTGCAAGAAGCCGAGCTCGAAGCCGACCTACGCAATGCCCTATCCAGCCAGATCGGCGCAGACTAAAAATTCCACTGAAGCAACCATGCCACGTAAGTTGACCTCAGCCCTCAAGTCTCACCCGCCTTACTCGACAAACTTCAATTCGCCGCGATAGACCAGATGTGCCAGGCCATCGCCAGTTACATAGGTATCGAAGCCCTCAGTCTTTAGCACCCGATCACCCGCCACCTCGACGATGGACTCCTTCATTTGATAATCTTGGGTTCGCTTCAAATTCGTGGAAAACCAGATCAGCCCATCGTCATGCAGCATGCCCCAGTAATTTTCGAGCGCCGCACCAGCCTCCACCTCTGAGAAATACTTCCCGTCCTTTACCACCGATTTAGAGCGCGCACTCGAGATCCCCTCGTCCCGCTCAGACACCGAGACACCATGCAGCACACCATCTTCTAACCAGTATTGCTGCTCCACCGGAAACGTCTGGGAATAACCAGACGATGTTGAATGAACGGTAAAGTGCCCGACCCAGCGGCCTTCATAACTCTTTAAGACGGCAGCCAAATCCTGCGTTGCAACTTGCTGAACGGGGGCAACTGTTTCCTGCGCATGCGCGCACCAAGGCAATACACCTAGAATTAACCAACCAAAACGACGCCACATCATTTCGAAAAAATGGGGGATACCCACCCCGCTGCGCAACTTATTTCCAACAAACGCTCAAACATACTTTTGCTTTGCGACTTGGCGAAGTCCAATCCTTCACACTTAATGCATTCATGATTTACGATTCTGAAAAGCTGCTCCTCCTCGCCGGCCCCTGCTCGCTCGAAAGCCTCGACACCTGTCGCCCCGTCGCCGACGCCCTCGCTGCCCTCCAGCAACAGCATCCTGAGCTGAACATTCTCTTTAAAGGCTCCTTCGATAAAGCCAATCGCACATCGATCACTAGCGACCGTGGCACGGGGCTCGACGCCGGGCTCGAAATCTTCCAAACCATCAAGGCAGAATACGGATTTAAAACCATCACCGACATTCACACACCCGAGCAATGCGCCACCGTCGGTGCCGTCGTCGATGCGATGCAAATCCCCGCCTTCCTGTGCCGCCAGACCGACCTGCTCGTCGCCGCCGCCAAAACCGATTGCGCGATCAACGTCAAAAAAGGCCAATTCCTCTCGCCCTACGAAATGAGCTTCGTGACTAATAAGCTCACAGAAGCCGGCGCGAACGAGATCTGGCAGACCGAGCGCGGCACCACTTTTGGCTATCAGAACCTAGTGGTCGACATGCGCAGCTTCAGCATCATGGCCGAACACGGCTACCCGACCATCATGGATGCCACGCATAGCGTGCAGCTTCCTGGCGCAGCCGGGGGCATCAGCGGCGGCCAACGCGAATTCGTGCCAGCCCTGGCCCGCGCCGCTCTGGCCGCAGGCGCCAATGGCGTTTTCCTCGAAACCCACCCCAATCCAGAAAAAGCGATTTCCGACGCCGCCAGCCAAGTACCACTCAACGAACTCCCCGCGCTCATCGAAAGCCTGCTCCGCGTCTGGCAAGCAGTGCGATAGTTGACTATTGCTGGTTTATCGATCGATCATTCAACGACCAGCTCTCAACCCTCAGCTCTCTAATTATGCGCATCACAGGAGGCACCGCCCGCGGTATTCAAATCAAAGCGCCCACCGGCGACACCACGCGTCCAGCGACAGATCGGATGCGTGAGGCGATCTTTTCCAGCCTCGGCGCCAGCGTAGAAGGCAGCCGCGTGGCCGATCTCTTCGCAGGCACCGGCGCCTACGGTCTCGAAGCCCTCAGCCGCGGTGCGATCAAAGCCACGTTTTACGAAATGGATAAGCAAGCGATTGCCTGCATGAAGAAGAATCAACAGGCCGTGCTGAAATGCTGTGGACTCGCCCAGAGCGCGGTCAACACCATCGCCCGCGATCTGTATGCACGCACCACTGGCGGCGAGCACGCAGAGTTGATTTTCATCGACCCACCGTACGACAATATCGAAGCCAACTTAGAACGCATCTTTGCCAAAGCCGATGAACTCGCCAGCCCTGGCGCCCGCGTCATCCTCGAACTACCTGGCAACCTCAGCCCCGAGATCGCTGGCTGGAAAATCGTCCGTCGCTTCGGCCGTCCCAAGCGCGACACCCCGAACGCGGCCATCTTCGAACGCCGCGAAACAGACTCTCACTCGCCGGTTTAAACCTCCGGCATCCACCCCTAGGCATCCACCCCTGGCGTGGCATAAATCGGCGCGAACTGAATCAAGCTGAACACCGCGATCATCAATACCACGATCTGATTGTGCGGATAGTCTGAGCCGATCAGCAACAACTCGAACAAGATCGACGCTTCCGTCAATGCGAGGCCCACAATCAGCGCGAGCAACATCTGCTTTTGATCCTTTAACTTAGGGATCACGCACCAGCGTAGAAACGTGGCCAGAATCACCGGCACTAAGCACAACACCCACAGCCAACTCGCCATCGGCGCATCGCTATTGTCGCCCTTCGGAAAGCCATCGCCCAACACAAAGTGATGCGCGAAGGCCATCTGTAAAAAGATGAACCAAATGATCCACATGACGAATGCTTGTTGTTTCTGCATGCGCCCACAATGGAAGTGCACTGCCACCATGCAATCTCATACCTAATTCAGTCGAAGGCTAGATGTAGACAGTTATAGGAGCGTGGGCGACTCGCCCACGTTGAGCCAATGTTGATGTAAATGAGGGCGAGTCGCCCTCACTCCTTAGAATTACCATTCCCCGACAGTGACAATGAACCTAAAAAAACCGCACACCCAAAAAGGAACGTGCGGTTTAGAAAATAATCTGAGGGGAACAACTATTTTGCTAATATACCTTTGATGTGCTCCACATAAGCCTCAGGTCCGCCACGCTGGTAACCGGTTTTCTCGATCAGCTCGCCATCCGGCGACAACAGCAAAATTGTCGGAAAGCCGCGAACGCCGTACTGCTTCGCCAGCGCTTGATTTTGAGCCTTCAACTGCGCGGACTGTCCTTTACCCCGCGGAAAATCGAGCTCAACCAGCACTAACTCAGCCGCGGCATAGTGTTTAAATGCGGCTTCACCAAACACCTCTTTATCCAGTTTGATACACCACCCGCACCAGTCAGAGCCGGTAAAATCAAGCAGCATCGGCTTGTTTTCTGCCTTCGCTTTAACTTGAGCCGCTTCGAAATCAGTCATCCATCCGTCACCCGCAGCTGAGGCCGACGCCGCCAGACCGAGAACAACGACACAGAATAATGAGAGTGTTTTTTGAAATTTCATAGTATTAATTTTGATTGGTTGGACTCAATAGATACCAGCACTCGGTCTTTTATTCCAGCGCTTATTCAAAATTTAGCAGGTCTAATCCAGCCGAACGATTTAACGGAACAGAAATTGCTATTGATGAATCTTAGATCTTTTATACCAATTACACTATGAACTTCATCCTACTCATTCTCATTCCTATTGCCATCGGCCTGTGGGCTCAAATGAAAGTCAAAAGCGCTTACGGTAAATATGTGCAAGTGCCCTCGCGTGGACGCATCACCGGCCGCGAAGCGGCCCAAGCGGTGATGGAAAGTGCGGGCATCTACGACGTCGAGATCGTCGAATGCCACGGCACGCTGACCGATCACTACGATCCGACCAATAAGCGCCTCGCTCTGAGCCAGGACAACTATCGCGGCTCCAGCCTCGCCGCGCTCGGCGTCGCTGCCCACGAAGCCGGCCACGCGATCCAGCACCAGCAAGCCTATGCGCCGCTCAATTTGCGCATGGCACTGGTGCCAGTCACCAGTATCGCCTCGCAAGCACTGCCCTTCGTTATGCTTGGCGGCTTTATGCTTTTCCACAGCCCGATGCTGATCAACCTCGGCATCGCAATCTATCTGATCCTGACTGTCTTCCAACTCGTTACCCTGCCCGTCGAATTCGACGCCAGTAAACGTGCGAAAGCGCAACTCGTCGGCCTCGGCATCGTCGATCAAGATGAGATGGTCGGAGTCAACAAGACGCTCGATGCCGCCGCCTACACCTACGTCGCCGCGTTTGTCTCGAGCCTCGGTTGGTTACTCTATATGCTCCTCGGCAACCGCGACTAGCCAGCAGTATTCGCGATCCACTCCAAGGGTCGTTTTTGTAGGCCGATCGGTAGGGATGCGCCCAATATTTTACGAATCCGTAATCGTTATGGGATTGAGAATTAATTAGTTACACCTAAGGTACTCTATTTACTAAATGCCTTTAAGAATAAAACTCCTGTGTGTTAGCTTACTATTACTCACGCCAACTGCACATGGCGCTTACAAAGACGATGTTCGCTACACCGAACTCGCCGATGAATTGAACCTGCGAGGCATCAGCATCCCCACAGGCGTAGGGGTTGGCGTAACGCAAGTCGAGGCTAGGGAAGACACGAACAGTACTGGTATTTTTGAGATTAACGAGGGCTACACCCCATCTAGTGCTAACACCGAGTTCAGTGGAAAGACAATTACAGACGTGTCGGATCTAGGCCAAGACCCATCGAACCATGGCACTTGGGTAGGACGAAATTTATACGGCAACACAACTTCGATTTCGCCCGGCATTACCAGTGTCCTAGTCTACGAAACGTATGACTTCATCAATAGCGGCTGGTATGCTGGAACACCTCCAATTGAAGTGAACCCTCTCCAAAATCATAGTTGGACCATCTGGTCCGAGACAGCTGATTTAAGCCGACGAATGGACTACGCCGCGAGTCGGGATGAGTTCCTGCCAATTGCTGGACTCTACAATTCAGACTTTGGCACTCAAGCCAACCCCTCAGATATAGCTGATACCTACGGAAGTATTTACAACGGCATCACAGTGGGTGTGAGTGACGGCACGCATCGCTATGGCACGACCACATATGATGGAGCTGGCCGTGTTAAACCTGAAATAGTCGCGCCTGGGCGGATTCCAGGACTATCCTCAACTTTACAATATACGAGTTTTGCGACTCCGATGGTCACTTCGGCTGCGGCCTTTCTGATTGACGGAGCTGGGAACAATGACGCCGCGAAACATCCGACCACACTCAAAGCAATCCTACTTGCGGGTGCCGATAAAAGCCCATTCACAAGCTGGGACCAAACCACGACTCGCCCAATCGACGACATCTACGGCGCGGGTCAGGTAGACATCTACGAAAGCTATTTCATCCAGCAAGCAGGACAACAGGCCGTGAATAGCACCATTACTGAGCAGGGCTGGAATCTAACCACCCTGGCAAGGCGCGGCAGCAACGACTACAACATAAGCGTCCCTGTTGGCTTTAAACTTCGGAATTTATCGGCGCTAGTTACATGGAACCGAACAGTCAGATCCAACTTTTCCTCCAGTCTCTTAGCCAATATCTCACTCACGCTTACAGATAGTAGTACCACGATCCAATTCAGCAATAGTTCCGTCGATAACATCGAACATATCTGGCGGGACAGCTCTAATCCACTCTTAGCGGGAAGTTATACTCTCACGGTAGCACATCCGGCTAACTCCACAGTTGAGTACGCATTAGCATGGCGCAGCGAGCTCTACCAAGACTACACAGACTGGGCGACTACATCATTTACCGCCACGCCCATAAATGAGCGTGATGCGAGCGACGATCCCGATGGCGATGGCATCGAGAATTTACTCGAACAAGCCTTTGGTGGGAACCCGGAGCTCAACGGCATTAGCATCCTCCCACTCAGCGAAACGATTGAAGACAACGGTCAGAGCTACTTACAGATCAGCTACCGTAAGCCGGACTTCAACAATGGCCTCACTTACACCGTCGAAACCGTCACTGATTTAGATGGAACATGGAGCAGTCAGAGTAGCGAAGTCGAGCTGGTCAGTATCGCCACTGAATCCGGCGGCTTTGATCGCTACACCTATCGATTAGTCGATCCGATTACAGCGACCCACAAAGCCTTCCTACGCGTCGAGATTTCCGAAACGCCATAGGAATCCGATAAAGGCTTGACCCGTGCATCAGCTGCGCCATTTTTCGTTTTTTCTGAGTCGGGCCGTAGCGCAGTCTGGTAGCGCACTTCGCTGGGGGTGAAGGGGTCGCAGGTTCAAATCCTGTCGGCCCGACCATTTAAAAACGTCAACTTGTTGGCGTTTTTTTGTGGGCGCTGGCCGCCAGCGGTTTGGACCTGCGAACCAGCAGGTTTAACG